>TARA_R110002094_G_scaffold127291_2_pt1 | contig 119237 bp, 110 predicted proteins | sample TARA_R110002094 | Tara Oceans TARA_R110002094 (sample SAMEA4397409) | marine metagenome | biome: Polar Biome; feature: [MIX] marine epipelagic wind mixed layer (ENVO:01000061); material: water (ENVO:00002006), including particulate matter (ENVO:01000060) such as... | depth...
TGCGTATTCCAGACCAAGCCTGCCACTGATTCCAGACGAAGCCTGCCACCCATTCCACGCGAATGCTGCCACTGATTCCACGGCAAAGCTGCCACCCTGGCAGCGCGCCTTGGCATCCCATCAGGAGCCAACCGACGCGGGATAACTAACCGGTATTCTGGCCCTTTCCAACCGGAGGGGATCAGATGCCTGCCAAGAGGTTATCCATGCGTAAAATCAAGGAAGTCCTGCGCCTCAAATGGGGCAAGGGTATGAGCAATCGCCAGATTGCGACGAGTTGCGGCATTGGCCGCCCCACCGTCGCTGAGTACCTGCGCCGGGCTCAGGAAGCCGGAGTGAGCTGGCCCCTGCCCGCGGATCTGGACGACACGCGGCTGGAACGGATGTTGTTTCCGCCGCCACCGGATATGCCGGCCCAGCTCCGGGGCATCCCCGACTGGCTGGCTATCCACAAGGAGCTCAGACACAAGCACGTCACCCTGTTCCTGCTCTGGCAGGAATACCGTACCGCCCATCCTGATGGCTACCAGTACAGCTGGTTCTGCGAGCACTACCGCGCCTGGCAAGGCAAGCTGGATATGGTCATGCGCCAGGACCACAGGGCCGGAGAGAAGCTGTTTGTCGATTATGCGGGTCAGACGGTGCCGGTGATCGACCGCGTCAGCGGGGAGATCCACGGAGCGCAGATCTTTGTGGCGGTGCTGGGTGCTTCCAACTACACCTACGCCGAAGCCACCTGGACCCAGGGTTTACCGGACTGGATTGGCTCCCATCAGCGCGCCCTCCGGTTCCTGGGTGGCGTGCCGGAACTGGTGGTGCCCGACAACCTTCGGTCCGGGGTGAGCAAGGCTCACCGCTACGAGCCCGATACCAATCCCACTTACCAGGATATGGCCTCCCACTACGGGATCGCGGTGTTGCCAACGCGGGTTCGTCGCCCGCGCGACAAAGCCAAGGTAGAGGGCGGAGTGCTGGTGGTGGAACGGTGGATTCTGGCGGCACTGCGCCACCGGCAGTTCTTCTCCCTGCGCGAACTCAATGCCGCCATCAGCGAACTGCTGGTGAAGCTCAACAATCGTCCCTTCCGCAAGCTGCCCGGTTGCCGCCGGGAGCACTTCGAGCAACTGGATCGGCCGGTGCTTCAACCCCTGCCGGCAGAGCCCTACGTCTATGCCGAGTGGAAGAAGGCCCGGGTTCACATCGATTACCACGTGGCTGTCGACGGGCATTACTACTCGGTACCCCATGCCCTGATCAAGCGCGAAGTCGATGTGCGCATGACCCACAACACGATCGAGTGTTTCCACCGCGGCGAACGGGTGGCCAGTCATCAGCGTTCCAATCTGAAGGGGCGCCACACCACGGTATCCGCGCACATGCCGGAGTCCCACCGCCAGGCGGGGGAGTGGTCGCCGGAACGGCTACTGAAGTGGGCCGCCAAAACCGGGCCGGCAACGGAGAAGCTCATCCGGACTGTGATGGCGTCCCGCAAACACCCGCAGCAGGCCTATCGGTCCTGCCTGGGCATATTGCGCCTGGGCAACGCTTATGGGGACGAGCGCCTGGAGGCGGCCTGCCGGCGGGCACTGATGTTGGGCAGCTGCCGCTACAAGAGCATTGAATCCATCCTCAAGCACCGTCTGGACGAGCAACCACTGGAGGAGCAGCAGGAGCTGGCCTTGCCTGAAACACACGGCAACATCCGCGGCCCCGCCTACTACCACTGACAGGAGAACACCATGTTGAAGCATCCTACCCTGGACGGACTCCAGACCCTCAAACTGAGCGGCATGGTGGCGGCACTGGCCGACCAGATGGCCACCCCGGACATCGATGAACTGGCCTTCGAGGAGCGCCTCGGTCTGCTGGTGGACCGCGAAATCACCGAGCGGGAGAACCGGCGGCTGACCAGTCGTTTGCGCCGTGCGAGACTCAGGCACGCTGCCGCACTGGAAGACATCGACTACCGCAATCCCCGCGGATTGGACAAAGGGCTGATCCAGTCACTGGCGACCTGCCAGTGGGCAAAGGAGCACCTCAACATCCTCATCATCGGACCCACCGGTGTGGGCAAAACCTGGTTGGCCTGCGCCCTCGCACACAAGGCCTGCCGCGAGGGTTACACGGTCCAGTACCTGCGCTTAACCCGACTGTTGCGAGACCTGATGATCGCCAAGGGCGACGGCCGTTATCCCAAGCTGCTGGCCAACCTCGCCAAGGTCGATGTTCTGCTTCTGGATGACTGGGGCTTGATGAAACTGAACGCCGAGAATCGGCGTGACCTGCTGGAAGTGCTGGAGGACCGCCACGGCAGGCGTTCGACCATCGCCACCAGTCAACTGCCCATTGAGGAGTGGCATGCTGTGATTGGCGATCCGACGCTCGCTGACGCCATCCTGGATCGCCTGGTCCACAACGCCTACAAGATCAATCTCAGGGGAGAATCCATGAGAAAACGCCAGGCCAAGTTGACGAGCACCACCGGTTCCGAGTAACAATGCAAACCCCGCGTCGCTACGCTCCGATGGGTGGCAGCTTTGCTCCGGTTTGGGTGGCAGGCTTCACGTGGAATGGGTGGCAGGCTTCAGCGGTTTACGCACTCAACTGCTCGAACTGGCCTTCCTGACCCTTAATCACCCGGCGAGAGATAACAACGGTGATAGTACTGTCTTTGATGAGCGTTGATTCTGTTTCTGGCATTATGAAGACCCTGAGGACTAAGGTATTTAGGATGAGGAAGGTCGGAAGAATACCTTCGCAGGCCAGTGGGCTTATGTTTTATGGGTGACGAATATAGATGGGTGACGATTTTTGTCTACCCGATCTGCGGGAACGTATGATCTCATTTTTGAGAATAATAATATGAATTTTCAGGATTTATTCTATTTCACCAAGGTTGTCGAGAAGGGAAGTTTGGTCGCAGCGGCGCGCTATCTGGATATCCCTACCTCAACCCTGTCGCGTCGTTTACAGGCGTTTGAGCAACAACTTGGCTATAAACTGGTTCACCGAAGCTCCAAAAAGTTTGGTCTTACCGAGTCCGGTCAACGCTTTTACAGCAGCCTTTCTCCGGTCATGAGTGAGCTTGAGATGCGCTCGGAGGACGTAAACAGTGAGCTGTCATCCCTGTCAGGCGATATCAAAATCACCGCCCCGCTGGCATTAGGTCATCATAATGTTAAGGATTGGGTGTTTGAGTTCATGGAAATTAACCCTCGCGTCAGCGTGGAAATGTTCCTCAGTAATCAGAATGTGGATTTGGTCAAAAATAGTATTGATATTGCTTTTCGATTAGGAAAAGTGACGCTCAATGACTGGATATCGCGGCCGCTGATGCAGACTGAAATGGTGATGGTGGCCACTCCCGAGATGCTAGGCCGTCACCCGCAACCGAAGCAGCCCAGTGATCTGGCGGAGTTGCCGCTGGTCGTACTCAAGCGCTCCGCTTTCTGGCGTTTTCAGAACAGTGACGGCTACGCCGAGACCTTTACCCCCCACGCCCATATGCGCACTGACGAGATTCGCTTTGCCTTGGATGCCGTAAAGCGTGGCTTGGGTGCTTGTTGTGTGCCGCGCTATGTGGTGGAGCAAGACCTAAGCAGTGGTGAACTGATACAACTGTTGCCCGAATGGTCAATGGAAAGTCGAACAATGCATATGCTGTACCCACACAGGGATAGTCTACCGGCTAAAACGCGCGCTTTCATTGAGTTTGTCATGGAGAAGGTAGGCAAAGGATCTGCAGGGGTCTGATCCTGCCTTTTGTGCCGCTTGCGCCTTCGATGTCCTTTCATGCCTTTCTGCTTTCGTTTTCTCTAATTCCCGTTTGTGGAATCTATAGACCCCATTTTTGCTTGTTTTATCCCGTTTTTGCAAAGTTATACTGAACCAAAGACGCTGGCATGTGTTGAGCCGCTTTCCGGGAACTGCCGTGCCACTCAAAACCCAAAACGCTAGGGCTGTGCTCAGGTGCAGCTAAAAGTAAAGGTGAGCTATGAAAGAGTTCAAGCATTTCATCAACGGTGAATATGTGGCTTCGGCCAGCGGCAAAACGTTTGAAAATCGCTCCCCGGTGGACAACAGTCTGATCGGCGAGGTTCATGAAGCCGGTGAAGCAGAAGTCGATGCCGCCGTCCGGGCTGCAAAGGCCGCCCTGAAGGGCCCATGGAGCAAACTGACCCAAAAGCAACGGGCCGCCATGTTGAACAAGATCGCCGACCGCATAAATGAGCGTTTTGACGAATTCCTGGATGCAGAGTGCCTAGATACGGGCAAGCCACGCTCGATGGCCAGCCATATCGATATTCCTCGCGGCGCAGCCAATTTCAAGGAATTTGCGGAATCCATGAGTCACCCGACTGAGGGTTTCCGTATGGAGACTCCGGATGGCAAGGGCGCGATGAACGTTGGCCATCGGACGCCCAAGGGTGTTGTCGCTGTCGTTTCCCCATGGAACCTGCCGCTGTTGTTGATGACATTTAAGGTAGGTCCCGCGTTGGCCTGTGGTAACACCGTGGTGGTGAAGCCATCGGAAGAAACACCGGCTACGGCCACCCTGCTTGGCGAGGTCATGAACGAGTGTGGTGTACCGCCAGGGGTATTTAACGTGGTGCACGGTTTTGGCCCGGATTCGGCCGGTGCATTTCTGACCACTCACCCACTGGTCGATGCGATTACTTTCACCGGTGAGACTCGCACCGGTGAAGTCATCATGAAAGCCGCGTCTGTAGGTTTGCGCAACGTCTCTATGGAGTGTGGTGGTAAGAATCCGGGCATAGTGTTTGCCGACTGTGATCTCGAAAAAGCAGTCGAAGGTACCATGCGTTCGGCGTTTGTTAACTGTGGTCAGGTCTGCCTGGGCACAGAAAGAGTGTATGTGGAGCGTTCGATTTATGACCAGTTCCTCGCCCGCATGAAGGAAGAAGTGGCCAAATTGAAATTGGGCAGGCCGGAAGATCCCGACGCGAACTTCGGGCCTCTGGTGAGCCTGGAACATCGCGACAAGGTGAAGAGTTACTACGATCTGGCGCGGGAAGAAGGCGCAACTGTCGAGATCGGTGGTGGTATCCCGGATATGGGTGCTGAGCTGAATGAGGGTGCCTGGATTGAGCCGACCATCTGGACAGGTCTGTCCGATAACGCCCGAGTCATCCGTGAGGAAATCTTTGGTCCTTGTTGCCATATCCGCCCATTCGATACGGAAGACGAAGCGATTTCATTGGCCAATGACACCAAATATGGTCTGGCTTGCGCTATCTGGACTGAAAATTCTGCCCGCGCTATTCGCGTGGCTGAACAGATGGAAGTTGGCCTGGCGTGGGTAAATTCTTGGTTCTTACGTGATCTGCGAACCTCCTTCGGTGGTGCCAAGCAATCCGGGCTTGGCCGCGAGGGCGGTGTTCACGGCCTGGAGTTCTACTCTGAAACCAAAAACATCTGTATCAAACTCTGAGGAATGGACATGGATAAGCAACAGATTCAGATATGCGGTGACGAGCTTTACCAGGCCATGCTTGACCGCACCCCGGTACGCCCGCTGACCGAGCGTTTCAGCGATATCACTATCGATGACGCCTACCATATCTCCCTGCGCATGCTGGAGCGTCGCATTGAAGCGGGTGAGCGCGTTATTGGCAAGAAGATTGGCCTTACCTCCAAGGCGGTGCAGAACATGCTGAAGGTTGGCCAGCCCGATTTCGGTTATCTGACCAATGCCATGGCGTTCAGCCAAGGCGAGGAAATGCCGATCTCCGAGCGCTTGATGCAACCCAAAGCCGAGGGTGAAATTGCCTTCATCCTGAAAAAAGACCTGTTGGGCCCGGGCATCACCAATGCAGACGTACTGGCGGCAACAGATTGCGTGATGCCCTGCTTCGAAGTGGTTGACTCACGAGTTGAAAATTGGGAGATCAAGATCCAGGACACGGTGGCAGACAACGCCTCCTGCGGTCTTTTTATACTGGGTGATCGTGCAATCAACCCGCGGAAAGTGGACCTGGGAACCTGTGGCATGGTGGTTGAGAAAAACGGCGCCATCATCAGTACCGGAGCTGGCGCAGCGGCTCTGGGCAGCCCTGTCAATTGTGTCACCTGGCTGGCCAACACTCTGGGCCAGTTCGGTATTCCGTTGAAAGCAGGCGAAGTGATTCTGTCTGGCTCGCTGGTACCACTGGAGCCGGTTAAAGCTGGCGACTTCATGAGCGTCAGTATCGGTGGTATCGGCAGTGCGTCTGTCCGTTTTATTTGATCGCACCCTTTGATTACAGGAAGACCATTTATGAACAAAAAACTTAAAGCGGTCATTATTGGCCCGGGCAACATTGGTACGGACCTGCTCATGAAAATGCAGCGTTCGGAATGGATTGAGCCGGTGTGGATGGTGGGTATCGACCCCGAATCTGAAGGCCTTAAGCGTGCTGCCGAAATGGGCATCAAGACCTGCGCCACTGGCGTCGATGGTGTCTTGGAGCACGTAATTGAAGATGACATCCGGGTTGCTTTCGATGCGACGTCGGCTTATGTCCATGCCGAGAACAGCCGCAAGTTGAATGAGTTGGGTGTCATTATGATTGACCTGACGCCGGCCGCTGTCGGGCCGTTCTGCGTACCACCGGTGAACCTGACCGACCATGCCAAGAACTTGGAGATGAACGTCAACATGGTCACCTGCGGTGGCCAAGCCACCATCCCGATGGTTGCAGCGGTAAGCCGCGTGCAGGCGGTGGCGTATGGGGAGATCGTTGCCACGGTATCCTCCCGCTCAGTGGGCCCGGGTACACGCCAGAATATTGACGAGTTTACCCGAACCACGGCAGGTGCTGTCGAGAAAGTGGGTGGTGCCAAAGAAGGCAAGGCGATCATTATCATCAACCCGGCTGAGCCGCCGCTGATGATGCGTGACACCATTCATTGCCTCACTGAAAGCGAGCCGGATCAAGCCGCCATCACAGATTCCGTGCATGCCATGGTAAAAGAAGTGCAGAAGTACGTGCCGGGCTACAGTTTGGTTAACGGCCCTGTCTTCGATGGCAATAAAGTGACCTGCTATATGCAGGTGGAAGGGTTGGGTGATTTCCTGCCCAAGTACGCCGGTAATCTGGACATCATGACGGCGGCCGCTCTGCGCACCGCCGAGATGTTTGCCGAAGAAGCGGCCAATGGCGTTATCACACTGCCGGCACGCGGCTAAGCGGGAGAAATAACAATGAATCTGAACGGTAAAAAAGTCACCTTGCACGATATGAGCCTGCGCGACGGCATGCACGCCAAACGCCACCAGATCAGTCTGGATGAAATGGTCAGCATCGCCACCGGCATGGACGAAGCCGGTATGCCACTGATTGAAGTAACCCACGGTGATGGCCTAGGTGGGCGTTCCCTGAACTACGGTTTCCCCGCACACAGCGATGAGGAATACCTTAGTGCCGTGGTGCCGAAGATGAAAAATGCCAAAATCTCTGCGTTACTGCTGCCGGGAATTGGAACCGTTGACCATCTGAAAATGGCAAAAGACTTGGGTGTTTCCACTATTCGTGTGGCTACTCACTGTACCGAAGCCGACGTGTCGCAACAGCACATCGGCATGGCATCGAAGATGGGCATGGACACCGTCGGCTTCCTGATGATGGCGCATATGGTCAGCCCGGAGAAAATCCTGGAACAGGCCAAGCTGATGGTTGGTTACGGTGCAAACTGCATCTACGCCACTGACTCTGCAGGCTACATGCTGCCGGATGAAGTAACAGCCAAGATCGGCTTGCTGCGCTCTGAACTGCCATCCAATATCGAAGTTGGCTTCCACGGTCACCACAACATGGGCATGGCTATTGCCAACTCTCTGGCGGCGATTGAAGCGGGTGCTTCCCGCATTGATGGTTCTGTCGCAGGCTTGGGCGCCGGTGCCGGTAACACACCGTTAGAAGTATTCTGTGCCGTACTCGATCGCATGGGCGTCGAAACTGGTGTTGATCTTTACAAAATCATGGATGTGGCCGAAGACCTTGTGGTGCCCATTATGGACCAGCCCATCCGGGTGGACCGCAATGCTTTGACGCTGGGCTACGCGGGTGTGTACTCCTCATTTCTGCTATTCGCTGAGCGCGCAGAAAAGAAATACGGCATTTCCGCCCGTGACATTCTGGTCGAGCTGGGCCGCCGCGGCACCGTGGGCGGGCAAGAAGACATGATTGAAGATTTAGCGCTGACCATGGCCAAAGAAAAAGGACTGATCTGATGACTGACGTGTACGAGAACAAACTGACAAAGGCACAGATTGAAGAACTGGCGGCCCACTGTGAAAAAGCAGAGCTGGAAGCCTATGAAATCACCAAGATCACAGATGATTATCCGCAGATGACCTATAAGGATGCTTTTGACATCCAGTGGGAAATCCGTCGTCGTAAGGAAGGGCGTGGCCACAAGATTGTTGGTATGAAAATGGGCCTGACCTCCTGGGCTAAAATGGCTCAGATGGGTGTTGAGAAGCCCTGTTACGGGTTTCTGGCAGATTATTTCAGCGTGCCGGAAGGTGGTGAAATCAAGCACGATGAGTTGATTCATCCGAAAATCGAAGCCGAACTTGCCTTCGTTTTGAAGCATGAGTTGAAAGGGCCGGGCGTACATATTGGCGATGTGCTGCGCGCAACTGATTTTGTAATGCCCGCTGTGGAAGTGATCGACTCGCGTTATAAAGATTTCAAGTTCGACCTAAAGAGCGTGATTGCCGACAACTCATCCTCAAGCCGTTTTGTGACCGGTGGTCGCATGGCAGACATTGCCGATGTGGATCTTAAAAACATCGGTGTGGTGATGGAAATCAACGGCGAAGTGGTTCAGACCGGTGCCGGTGCTGCGGTACTGGGTCATCCGGCAGCGTCAGTGGCCATGCTGGCCAACATGATGGCGGAGCGCGGCGAGAGCCTGCCGACAGGTAGCTTTATCATGATTGGTGCTATTACGGCGGCGGTTCAGGTTGATAAGGGTGATGCATTTACCGTGCGTTATCAGGGCCTGGGCACCTTGAGCGGCAAATTTGTATAAAGGTGCCTTGCAAGCAACAAGGTCCGGCCCGAAGGTAATATGTTCAGGCTGCATCCGACCAAGGCACTCTGAGGAAGTGAACTCAGTAAATGCTTTTTGGGCTGTTAATTCTTTCTATGAGAGATGTGTGTCAGATGACTGCTAATGCCCTAAAAGAATTTGTCCAGCCGTCATTCACCCTGACTGAAAGCGCGACGCTTAGTCTTCTAAATGTTGCAGTAGATAAAGCTGATGAACTGGGAATCAAGGCCACGGTTGCCGTGGTGGATCAGTCAGGTCGTTTGTTGGCGTTTGTCCGAATGGCCGGGTCCTTCCTGATCTCTTCAGAGCTTGCTCAGAAGAAGGCCTTTACCGCTGCTGGTATGGGCGTTGAAAGTGTAAAGCTTGAAAGTATTTTGAAGACGGCAGAACCTAGGGTCTTGGAAGGACTTACCCAGGCCGGAGAATTCACGGTAATTGGCGGAGGTGTACCGGTGTTCTGGGGTGGGGTATTAATTGGTGGTGTTGGGGTTTCCGGCGGCAGTGAGGAGCAGGATATCAAGTGCGCACAGGCCGCAGCAGCTCATTTGAGCTGTCCTTGAGAGTGCGGATTAAGTGATTAAAGAACCTACTATCAGTTTGAATGCTGAACTGATTCCATCACCGCCTAGAGTATGAAGCTTTCATACTCTAGGCGGACTGGTGGGTTAGAACGCTTTCGTGAGTGTGAGTCGGAACAGGTCGCCCTCCGGCCCAGCCTTATTGTTATACTCCTGATAGTAAGCTCCATTCAGACCCAGTCCCAAGTGTGGCCAAAAATAGCCCACTTCGGCGCCAAGTGCATGCTTCTCGGCCTTGTCTGAAGAGCTGCCTTTATCGCGCTCCAGTTGCCAAGCCTCATATCCCACCAGCCCAACATCAAGCCCATTTGCCAAACGGTGGCTCAGCGCCCACTCAACCAACCAGCTATCGCCCGGAGTAACATCTGTATCATCCTGCTTGGTCTTGATCTCGTAACGGGAAAGCGCGGAGAAAGACCAGCGTTTGTCCGGATCAAAATGCCAGGTTCCACCTAGGGTGAGCATAGTGGTGCCATAACCTTTCCCGATTGACGCGGGCTCGGTTGGCTCATAACTCGCTGTATCGAACCAGTGGCCTGCAGCAAAGACCGCGTCCCACTGTTGCCCATGCCAGCCTAGAACTACAGGCCCAACGAATACATCGCCAACACCGCTGTCACTATCTGTTACACCCAACCCTCTGAATTTAAGAGAGGTATCCTGAAGTGGGACGATCAGTTCAGCACCGTAATCGGCACCAAGGAATTTTTTACCAGTGATCCAGACAAACCGGTTGGCCAGGGCTGTCACTACACCCGTGTTCTTTCCGGGTGCTTTGTTACCCTGTCCGTCGCGGAGGTTGTCAATATCGTAATGCACCAAATAGCTACGATAGTAAACCCCGGGCGGCGGAACAACGGGGCCTCCAATGCCTTCCAAGCCCGGGACATAATGTCCGTTGGCGGCCAGCGCTGGAAATGAAAGAGGGACAGCTGCCATCAGGCCTGCCAGAGCTAGTACATTTTTATGCTTCATCGATGATTCCTTTTTGTCATTGTTGGTTTTTTCGACCTAACGCCCCATTTTTTTCGCCGATTGACCGGCAATCCCGAAGTGCTGTTTAGGCATTTCTGTGATCATCACCCGAATACGTTCTATGGGCGCATCCAGAGAGCGGGACATGGCCTCGCTCACCTCCCGGATGAGGCTCTCTTTCTGCTGATCCGTGCGGCCCTCAATGATGTAAAGCTGAGCAATTGGCATAACCTCTCCTTATTCGATGCGAATCGACACCCAACCTAACCCCTGGCAGTGACCGGTGGTGATGTCACTGGTCACTGCGATAAAGGTGGCCGTTTTGTACACTTAGCTGTTCAGGTCAATACGGACAGGAACCGCTCATTAAGCACCCTGTCGTGATAGAAGATGGCCTTGCCCAGCTCTTCGGCATCCCACGTCACTGGTTCATGATCCGGATAGTGGTAATCGCCACCGGCAAACACTTCGTTCCGGTTACCGGACGGATCAAAGAAGTAAATAGTTTGGCCGTGAGTAAGGCCGTGACGGGTAGGGCCTATATCAATGGACGTATCGGTCATGGACAACAGATCCGCAGCCTTTAGAACATCCTGCCAGGTCTCCAGGAAGAACGAAGCGTGGTGGAACTTGCCCGGTTCTTCATGGTGAATAAAGGCGATATCGTGAGCCTTGGTGCTGACCGTCAGGAACTGTGCAACCCGTTTGCCGTCCGGAGCCATCACCTGCTCAGCGAGGTCAAAACCGAGCACATCACGGAACAAATTCAGAGTTTCATCCAGGTTAGGACCATAGAGCAGGCAATGGTCAAAACGCGTTGCCTTCATACCTTCAAGCCCGCGCGGCCAGGCTTCCGGGTTGTGATTGCCCACGCCCCATTTACCGGTCTGTTTCTTCGTAGCATAAATCTCAAAGGAATGTCCGGTGGGGGCGATAAAGCGTACCCGGCGCCCGCAGTCCTTCAATTCATCCTCGGGAACGTCCTCGATCTCGCAGCCAAACGCGGCGAGTTCGCCACGCAACTGATCCACCACTTCTTCACTGAGGCATTTGAACCCCATGAAATCCATACCAGGCTCATCTGCTTCGCGAAGCACGACAGAGAACTTGTCCACCTCGGTCCAAGCTTTTAAATACACGCGGCCCTGGTCATCGCGATCCATTTCAATCAGACCCAAAAGGTCCTTGTAGTGTTTGACGGCTTCATCCATATCGAGAACACGGATCTGAACGTGGCCGGGACGCATTACACCCTTTTTCATAATCATTACCTCATTGCTTTTGTTGTTGTGTACTCATTCGCATGCCCGGCGGCAGATTGCCGGGGCCGGCATTCAATAATCAGATCGCTTAATGGATAGATGCGACAGGCCAGCACCTCACCCTGTGCGAGGGCTTCCGGAGGCGCATGAACCCGGCTCATCTTTCCACATTCGTAATCACCTTCGCGTACAGTGACTTTGCATAAGCCACAACCACCCCCCCTGCAGCCTACCGGCACACACTCCAGCCCCTGCTGCTCCATAGCTTTGAGAACACTCTGGCCGGCCTTGCAGGGAAACCTTTGTCCGCTGCATTGTTCGGTGATCTGATACGACTCACCCATAGCGCAGTCTCTCCAAATCAATATTCAACGATAGGTTTCATTGACTATTTATAAACAACCTAAGATACTTCCATCTCTTTACTTTTCGCAGACAGCATATTTCCAAGAACAACTTGCCAATCGCTTTTCATATCGAGCCGGCTTATTAGCCAAAGCTCAGCCATAAGCGTATCCGACGCGTCATAAACACAGGACATATTCGGATAGCGATGTGCCAAAAATTTCGGGAGTATCGCAAGGCCGGCACCTTTATCACAAAATCTAGCGCAAGACTCCAAATCATCACACATAATCTTTATATTTCCATAAAAACCAAGCTGTTCCCAATCTAACAGGCCAAAAACAAAATCATGAGTCTTATATGAGAAGCCAATGCCCGTCTTTATAAGATCAGACTTATCTCTTAACGCGTCCTTACCAAATTCATCAACAATATCATCTATATATGAAGCCGAACCAAAAACCCCAAGACCGAATGTACCAAGCCGTTTTATCTTTAAACTATTCATATTGGAAATGGGACGCGCCAACCGTATTGCAAAATCGAAACCCTCACGCTCCAAGTCAACAAAACGCGCATCACTAGAAATATCGAATGTAAACTCTGGGTAGATTTTTCTAAATGCTATCAGCACATCTGAAAACTGATTTACCAGTACAAAGGGGATAGAAACTTTAATCACTCCACCCTTATCCCCCGGAGTCAGACCAAAGAAAAGACGCGTTGCGCTTTCCATATCTACTGCAGCTTTTAGCACATCTTCCGTCCCTGGCGCCAAAGCCCACCGATTATTTTCTCTGACGAATAACGAATATCCTAAAAAGGCCTCTAAACTTTGCATCTTTCTTCGTAACGTAGAACCGTCGATCCCTAGGCTTTCGGCAGCGGCCTGATAGTCCCGCTCTCTATATAGGGCCAAAAATGCCTTAACATTATCCCAATTAGCGCTGTCATAACTCAGATTTTGAGGCATAGCACCCCTCACTTGGCTTTATTCGTCAAAAGATATCTCTATAAACCTTGACTTGGGCTTAGAGCGACACGCTAATATCCAGCCATCCTCTTCATCAGAGGGATCCAAAACCGTATTTTCCTCCAGAACTACATCGCCACTTAGCAGACTGCACATGCAGGATCCACAATTTCCTGCACCACAGGAATTGGGCACGTTAACTCCGGCATTTATTATCTCTTTTAAAATAAAGTTATCTTCAGAGCACATAACTTCTGTCCGACTGCCATTTAAAAGAACAGAAATGGCAAAATTCTTTTCTTTGCTTTCATTTTTATCGCCATTATCATCAGAAACACTCCCAGCAAAAGACTCCTTGGTTATCAGTCCAGGTGGGACTTTAGACTCGATCAAAAAATTCTCTACACCTCCCATGAAGGGGGCAGGTCCACATAAAAAATATTCAACCTCTAGAGCATCATCAATATATTGCTCAAACGCGATAGAGGTTGGAATACCTTTTTCATCGTCTAACCAGAATTGTATATCAAGCCGATCCGGGAATTGTAAACATAGATCTTTTAACTCTTTATGAAATATTATAGAACTTTCAGAGGAGTTAGCATAAAACAACTTAATCCTATTTTTGTGTCTATTTAGCGCTGTTTTTATAATGGATATTACAGGAGTTATACCACTACCTCCTGCAAAAAAAACAAAATCTCGATCCCAGTTCTGCGGGTGGAAACTGCCAGCAGGGGGGAGTGTCTCGATAAAGTCGCCAACCTTTACATTGTCACACAACCAGTTCGACCCTCTGCCTCCCCTTTCTCTCTTTACCGTGATTTTAAAGTCCTCATTGGCCGAAGCTGACGAAGATAGGGAATAAGACCGAAATAAAAGACCTTTTTCAGTTCGGATTTTAATTGGGAAATACTTGCCAGGGGAGTGCTCAGCCAAGACACCGTCCAACGGCTTCAGAACAAATGAAAACGACTCCTTCGTTTCCGCTATCTTATCAATAACTCGAAATTTTAATGTATTCATTTTAGACCAACTATAGAAAAAATGAATTATTGCCTTGCGGCGAAAGACAGTCGTTTAAATTTATCTGTTTCATCTTTATCTTCAACTCATCATTATCCTTAATAATTACATAACCATACCAACCACTTAAAACTTGAGACTTGCCATCTCGGCTTTCAAACACAATAAAGCTTGTTCTAACCAAAAACCCCTCGCTTGACCCCGGCACCTTCCATATTTCTGGAATCCCAGTTACCCTACTAGTGCTCGAGATCGGTATCTGCGAATACGCGAAACCTGTTTGTATCCTTACAATCCTGTCCTTAAGCCGTCTGATATCGTGAAACTCCAGGGTGACTTCCTCAGCAGGTGACTCAGCAGGAGAGCTCCCAGGAATCCAGTAGCAACCACTTTCAAGGAATAGTGAAAGCCATTCATCAAAGCTCTGCTGGTCTAAAAGCCGGGCTTCTTTTGCCACTAACATTTCTATCTTATTGTCGTGTATAGGATCTCCAAGATTCGAAATGTTCCAGAAAAAATCAGAGTAGCTCTTAACTTCTTTGTAATAAGATAGATCCACCACACTTGAATCCGCAATTTTCATAGGAAGTTCACTATTATTAGTCATTTTATACCTCCAAGTTTTCGCTATCAGGTTCCTCAGTCATTAGTCGTTTCCAGGTATCAAAATAACTACGACTATGAATCTCAGACGTCGGTTTGTTCGTCAAAATATTATCGTAACCAGCACCTTCTGCATCATTCATGTGTCGACTGATGTCAACCCATTCAATCTCCGGCATAGATTCAAGACCTTCTTGGCAGGACTCAAAATTTGCCGCATCATCGACCTCACCCATAATTGGAAAATCTTCTTGGGTGCGCATCCGAATAGCATTTAGCTCTTCATCCTCATCATCAAGTAAAGTTGCATACCAATGTAAAACCGTTTTATTAACCGAGAGTGGATCGATTACTTGAATTTGGTTTCCGATCAACAGCAAGTTAGGGAATATATTTAAATTCATACCCGCTCCAACTGCCATATCCAAAGTCTTTTCTGGTTCGCTATGATGGCTTCGGACGTTACTTTCGAAACTTTCCCGTCCGGGTTGAGGGCGTTGTTGATTCCATGCGGAGGTTTTATACATCTCAGGCCGCTGATCTATTACTGAGTGGCCATTTCCCAATGAGTAAACCTTCATTTCTGTCTCATCAGCGCTACCAAAGTACTGCATATCTCCGCCACCGTGTCTAAGCGTGGTCATCTGTATTAGAGATTGGTGGGAGAACGGAACGTGATACCCATCCCCGGCATTGTCAAAAATCAATTTCCAATTGCAGTGGATTTCATAACGTTGAACTGAGTTAGAAACTCTTATGTCACCACCTTGATTTAGCCATTCATCAAGGTACTTACGAGCGTTTCCGAGATGTTCTTCTAGACTAACAGCACTTTCATTACCAGATCCGAATATAAAACCTCTATAACTTTCAACTCTAGGAAGTGCTGTCATAGAAAAACTGTCTTTATCGAAGCAATCTCCATAAGCATCCTGTCCTGGGATGACAAATGCTTTCCCGGAGTTTTTGAATTTCCAGCCATGGTAAGGACAAGTAAATGTCTTTGAGTTTCCGGAACTGTTTCGGCAGACTTTTGCGCCTCTATGGGGGCATCGGTTCAATAGTACTTGAAAATCATCATCACCCTTTCTCACAACTATCAAAGGTCGCCCACCAACTCGAATGGTCTGAAAGTCGTTAACATTTGGAATTTGACTTTCATGCAGCAAGAACACCCAGTTAGCTCTGAATATATTCTCCATTTCCGCATCATATATTTCAGAATCAGTATAAACTGACCTATGTACACGTCCCGGCTGGATAAGCTTGTTTATATTTTTCATGCATCACCTCAAAGGTTCTGGAAGTCAACATTCTTGTGCAAAACGTCCTTTATCAACTGCCGTATTGATTCAGGAGGTTCGTAACCCTTTAATTCTTTATTGAAGCCATGGACTTGGTCTTCTTGCAGATTTCCGTCTTCGAGGTGAACTTTTAAGAATTCGTTCTCAACTGTATCTCTGCTTAATTCCGGGTGCCCCTGAAACCCAATAACATGGCTTCCAAAACTGAATACTTCCACTTCAGTGGATTCTGAATTTCCGAGTAAAACTGCTCCTGGAGGGCATTCAAGTACACATTCCCCATGACTCTCAACAAGTTTGACATTTGTTTCGGTGACTCCAATTTTGCCATTCACATCATTCAAAAACCTTATCTCGTCAACCCCAAATCTAAATTGTTGGCTAGGATTCAGACCCACGACCCCTCCAAGCGCCACTGCGAGCGCTTGACAGCCAAAACAGATACCTACGATGGGTTTCCTTTGATCATATGCAGTTCGAATAAATTGAAACAATCCCGAGAACCGATCTCGATCTTCATTTACTGAATACTCGCTCCCACTTACAACAAAGCCATCGTAATTATCGATAATTTTATTTAAGTCTGTGAATGCACTTATAACTTCCCAGTCGGAGTTTTCAGTTTTAAAGGCATTTACCATTTCTTCTCGATAATCAAAGCGCTCTTCTTCAGAGCACCACAATAATGCAAAGCGTTTAGACATATTGACCTCTGAAAATCACAGTAAGTTGAAGTATTCTTTTTGTTCCCACTGCGTGACAGCACCTGTAGGCTCAGCAGCCTCAGCACCTTCAGCATCGAGAAATCTTGCCCACTCGGATCTTCTTAATTGCAGCCAATATTTAATAAAGGTGTCGCCAAAGCAGCTTCTAAACAACTCCGAATCGTGCTCAAGAGCATCCAGAGCCTCAGCCAAAGTCGTTGGCAGCATTGGTACTTGTGCATCATAAGGAGACTCTTGCAACTCGCCGGGATCCTTTTTGTTTTTAATGCCATCAAGCCCAGAGACAATTTGTGATGCCATATATAAATAAGGGTTGGCGCCGGGCTCACCAATACGATTTTCGATCCGGCTAGCCGGATCGCCTGTTGCAGAAATTACACGGACCATCGCTGCCCGGTTATCTTTCGCCCAAGCTCTTCGGTCTGGTGCAAGCGAGTACGGCTGACGTCTTCGATACCCATTCACAGTTGGTGTTGTGAAACTCGAGGCGGCACTACCATTTGCAAGTAATCCACCAGCATAAGCTCGACCTAGCGGGGATACCACTTCCCCTTCTGAGGGTATAAAAAGATTCTTTCGGGTATCTTTATCCACTAGTGATTGATGCATATGCCAGCCTGAAGCAAAGAACCCGTTAATTGCCGGCTTGCACATAAATGTTGCGTGATAACCATGTCGTGAACATATTTGTTTGATGGCCGATTTTATAAGTAGCGCTGCATCGGCTGCTTCTAAACCTTCCATTACATCAAACGTGGTTTCCATTTGGCTTGGTGCCCACTCATCTTCTATTGAGCGCAAAGGCAGATTGAGCTCGAGAAGACCTTTTCGAACCTTGGACATAATATCGTCCACCTGATCTAAGTGATGTTCAAGTAGATAGGAGTACCCTTGCGCCACGGGTTGAACTTGAATGGTATCAGGCTGTACACCTGGCGCACCTAAACTCTCTGGAGAAAGTGAGCGATCAACAATTTTCGTCAAGTACCATTCAAGCTCAATACCGCATTTAAATAAGTAACCTTCATCGCTTAACGATTTGACAGCCTTCTTCATGATACCGCGGGGACATAATGGGAATGGTTCACCAGATTTCCAATGCAGATCTGCCAGCATCCAGCCGGTTTTATCTGCCCAAGGTAAGACCTTGAACGTCGTAGGATCTGGAACCATCACCACACTCGGGCTACCACTCAACTCATCAATTCCGAAGCCACCACCAGCAGTAAATGGGTTGAAAACTATTGAGCTGACTAGGTCGAAAAAGAAAGGTGCCATCGTAACTTCTGACCCTTCTTTAAAGGCTGATTTAAGCGATGCAACCGTGAGTGATTTGCCTCTAAGGAGACCGTATTGATCGGCCCAAGAAAGCCGAATCATCTCAAGCCCTAAAGAATCAATTTCTGCGAGAACTTTGTCGGCTGCATCTCGCTGCTTATCTGTCCAAAGATTATTTTTCGTTATAAAATCTAATTTCTCACTCATGGGACATTCCTTTTTATGATTTTTCGAGCACTTGTTGACGCATCTCAATATTTCGACTTTAGTTAGTTTTTACACCCCGTTCTATAACATCTGTGCAAAACCGTTTTGCAAAAATGCTGCGCGGGGAGGGTAGTCGTGACCTTTCCCCCAAATTCCGCACCATGAATTCGATGAGATTTCCCGCTAACCTAGCACGATGGAGATCTCGATATGAAGAAGACGCGATACACCGAAGAACAGATCATTGGCGCCATCAAGGAGCATGAAGCCGGAGCCAAGGTCGACGATATTTGCCGCAAGCTCAGCATATCCAGCGGCACGTTCTACAACTGGCGTAGCAAGTACGCTGGCTTGGAGGTGAACGAAGCCAAGCGCTTGCGCGAGCTGGAATCAGAGAACAACAAGCTCAAAAAGCTGTTGGCAGACAAGCTGCTCGAAGTTGAAGCGATGAAGGACGTGCTCTCAAAAAAGTGGTGACGCCTGCAGGCCGAAAGACAGCCGCCCGGCACTTGATTGAGCAGCATCGAATCAGTGAACGGAGCGCCTGCCAGCTTGTAGGCATTTCTCGTAGCGCGTTTCGGTATCAAGCCCGGGCTAGGAACGACCACGTCTTGAGAGAGCGGCTCAGAGAGCTTGCTGCGCAGCAGTCTGCCTATGGCTACCTGTTTTTGCACAGCTTGCTGAAGACCGAGGGCTTGGTGATCAACCGCAAGCGCACGTATCGGATATATACCGAAGAAAGGCTTCAGGTGCGTACCAAGCGACGTAAGAAGCTACAGCGCCCTCGGCAACCACTCGAAGTTCCTGGGGCCGTCAACGAGCGTTGGTCTATGGACTTTGTTTCTGATCAGTTGGCTAATGGTCGCCGTTTCCGGGTGCTGAACGTGGTGGATGATTTCTCTCGCGAAATGGTTGGACAGTTAGTGGCAGTATCGATCAGCGGGTGCCAGGTAGCGCGCTTCCTGGCGCAGCTTTGCGAGCACAGAGGTCAACCGCGAAAAATAATCTGTGATAACGGTACAGAATTCACCAGCAAGGCGATGTTTTTTTGGAGCAAAGAAACCAGCGTAACTCTGGGCTTCATTCAACCCGGCAAACCTACCCAAAACGCGTTCGTGGAGAGCTTGAATGGGAAATTCCGGAATGAATGTCTGAATCGATCCTGGTTCAGAACGATGGACGAGGCGCGTGTAGAAATCGATTCATGGAGGGAGCATTACAACCATGTTCGACCGCACAGCTCACTAAACTATTTGCCGCCAGTTGAATACGCTCGACGAGCGGCGTAACGTGAGAAATCTCATCGAGCCGGTGGTGCTAATTCAGGGGAAAGGTCAGTCGGATTCGAAGGGTTCGGAAATTCCATTGTTTTCCGGACTTAGCAAAGTTCGTCATATCGAAAGCCACGTATCTACGGGTGCAATTGGGGGTTAGCCCGGGGAGGATACTGGCAGCAGTTCACCTGTGGCACAAAAGCTTTCTCGTGGATCTTTGGCTTTGTCTCGATATAGCCGGCAGCGCCCGTGCTGATCCAAGCCAAACCGCTTGTTGAACTTACCCTGGCTACTTTTAGGGTTGGTGCGTGATTTTATCTGTGACAACGGCGATGAACTGACCAGCTTTCAATCAAAGCCCAAGTGTTCGGGCCACGGCAATTTTCCGCCATTGAGATAACGGGGTTGGCATCAAGTAATCAGGCTCTTCGCATTTAAGGGTGTAGAAAAAATCTGACCGGCTGGAAAAGGAGTCGGGGATCTTAGAAAATGTAAGCTCCTACACCAACAAAAACCAAGCCCCCGACGTGAACAATCTTACCTTTTCTAGCCCTGATCTTTCCAGCTTTTGCCAACTCAATAACCTCGGCCTGACTGCCACTGGACAACATCTTTGTGCAGAACGCGCCGTCATCGAATGCCGTTTCACCAAAGCACCTGAGCCGTGCCCCAAGTGCGGGGCTGCTGGTGCTTCACGCGGTACTGTTGATAGGCATCTTGCTCACACACTTCCTACAGCTTTGGTATAGGCTAGGAAAACCGTGTACGGACAGAGTTAAGCTTATTCTGTTTAAAAAACTACCTTTGGACAAAGGCACATCCACAGCCGTATCGATGCTTACAGGGAAGAATTTAAATGGCGCAGTTTAATGATTGGTGCGTTTGCGCTGATGAGCCAGTTGGTGCCCACTTCTGCAGAGTGCTGACTGGGGACAATAGTCAGGCAGGAATCCAAGTGACAGCCTCTATCGTCCCAGGACATTACGCCTCAGAGGAGCGCATTGCGCGGGCACTTGCGCGTCTTGGCAAGCAGGCTGCAGCCGACTTAATAGAAGGCAAGCTTCCGACGACCAAACAGATTAGGTCAGGTGACTTGGGCGAGATCTATGCAACGGAATGGATCGATACGCAGAGCGGCGGTTTTCGCGCGATGATTAAAAGACTTCGCTGGAAAGACCACCGTAACATGGCGATGCGAGGCGACGATGTTATTGGCGTGCTACTAGCACCTGACACTCACCGGTTGGCCTTTATCAAGGCAGAAGCGAAAAGCCGCGCAAATTTGACAAAGCAGGCACTCACTGAGGCTCGCGAAGGGCTCGATAAGGATGGCGGCTTACCTTCCGCTCATGCCCTTGCCTTCATCGCCGAACGCTTGCTAGAACTTGGTAATGAACCGTTGGCAGACGCCATAGATGATGCCCAACTTATCCACGGGATACGGCCTCAGGACGTTCGGCATCTGCTTTTCACTTTTTCGGGCAACGCACCTCGCGCGCTACTGAGCGCTTGTCTAAGAGACTATCAGGGGGCTATTAAGCAGTGGGCCGTGGGTTTGCATGTGAACGAGCACGCTACATTTGTTGCCGCCGTCTATGATCAGGTGATAGCAAATGCCAACGACGCCTGAAGCAATATCCGCGAGTATTGAGGAAGCAGCAACCACCGGTTTTCGCGGTCGCCTCATTGCAAGGGGCCAGGCAAGAGCTATTATCTGGCGTGATGGGATACTTCCCCCGGATTCCCCCGAATTTGCACCTCAGCTTAGCTATGACCTCCGCTCCTACGGCTATTCGTTACTTGGGTTAGGGCTACGCTTACGCGAACGTCAAGGCGACCCTGCAAAAGCTCGCATTGCTTTTGAGCAAGCAGCGACTGCTCTTGAAGCAGTAATCGCTAAAGGTAACCCCAGTGAGGTTGATCGCGACTTTCACTTCGTGATGGTGGCCGCGAGCTATCACCTAGCGCACCTCTCCGCCAGGGCCTACTCTGTACTCCAAGTTGTAATAACCGAAAATAACTTCTCCTTGGCCGAGCGTGTACTCGTTCTATTGATGCGAAGAAATCTCCACGAGCTTCGCTTCGTTGTCTACGACTATTGCGCATCCGGCCAGGACAGCGACGCTGCCATCACCTCAGAGATCCAACACGCCCTTGATAGGATGGAAGCGGCAGCACAACCAATACATGAGGGCGGCGATTTCCTTTTCAGAAGTCTCGACCTCGCGTTGACTAATACCTTCATGGCGAGCATGTCGTTGTTCATGTCAGCTATTGAACGAGGAGAGAGGGCGCTACTGGAAGCAGCGCTGGAACGGCTTGAGACTGGCCTCACAATTTCCAGCGAAATGAACATGCTCCCGCAGTGGTGGACGTACCGCATTGCGCGACACCTAATTACAGACCTTTGGTCTAGCACCTTCTATGTCAACCTACCCCTTCAGCCCACAGGCGGGGAGGCACCCGACTGGCCACAGCTCCGCGAGCTCTTCATAGCCCTGCTACACCGGCGCCCCCGTGCTGAGATTGATCTATGGCCCTCACAAATAGACGCCGCCAAGCGTGCCGCAGACCAAACTGATGACCTTGTGGTTTCACTCCCTACCAGCGCCGGAAAGACACGCATCGCTGAACTTTGCATCCTTCGATGCCTAGCTGCTGGCAAACGGGTGGCCTTCATTACACCGCTGCGTGCGCTGTCAGCTCAGACTGAGGTCACTCTGCAGAGAACCTTTGGGCCGCTCGGCAAAACAATCTCTGCGCTTTACGGCAGTATTGGTATGAGCGGCATCGACGAAGACTCTATCAGAGACCGTGACATCATTGTCGCCACTCCAGAAAAGATAGACTTCGCTCTACGCAACGATCCTGACCTCCTAAACGACGTCGGCCTGCTGGTCTTCGATGAAGGGCATATGATCGGCCTTAACGAGCGCGAAGTACGTTACGAGGTACAGATCCAGCGACTACTACGCCGCCCAGATGCTGACCAACGGCGAATTGTGTGCTTATCGGCAATCCTTCCAGATGGCGACCAGCTCGAAGATTTTGCCAACTGGCTTCGGAAGGATCACTCAGGTGATCTGATCAAAAGTGCGTGGAGGCCTACTCGGCTTCGGTTCGGTGAGGTCATTTGGACCGCCGCCAACTCCACTGCCCGTCTAAATCTACGCGTTGGTGATGAACGTCCTTGGGTTCAACGTTATCTTGAGGGCTTGGCCCCCCCTGCATGGGTGCGCCCGAAGCGCCGGCGGACAAAAGTTTTCCCTTGCAATCAACGTGAACTCTGTCTCGCTACCGCTTGGCGCCTGATTAATGATGGGCAAACCGTTCTTATTTTTTGTCCACAGCGAAGTAGTGTCGAACCCTACGCAGACGTAATAATTGATCTCTATGAGCGCGAAGCTCTCCGATCTCTGCTTGAGGTCGATGCCGCCACTCTCAACACAGCCATTGCACTTGGTGAGGAGTGGCTTGGAGCTGAAAGCTCTATCCTGAAGTGCCTGCGCTTAGGCGTTGCACTACATCATGGCGCGCTTCCGACAGCGTATCGCAAGGAAGTTGAGCGCCTACTGCGTGATGGTGTTCTCAAAGTAACAATCTCTTCCCCAACCCTAGCGCAGGGTTTAAATCTATCCGCCACAGCGGTAGTTATGCATTCGCTGCACCGAGCAGGCAAACAGATTGATATTTCTGAATTCAAAAATGTCATCGGGCGAGCAGGCCGCGCCTACATTGATGTCGAGGGCATGGTTCTGTACCCGATCTTCGATCAAGCGGCGAAGCGGAGTAGAGCGTGGGAAGCTCTCATCAGCGATCTAGGCGCACGTGATATGGAAAGCGGACTCGTTAAGCTCGTCGGCGTGCTCCTAACGCGTATGTGGAAACGAATCGGTGGTGATCTCAACGAGTTGGTCGAATACGTTGCCAACAACGCGATGGCCTGGGATTTCCCAGACCTTGATTCAGAAAAACCTGAAGAAAGTGTGGTTTCACGGGCAGAGTGGGAACGACACATCGCCACGCTCGACACCGCCGTTTTGAGCCTGATCGGCGGGAATGAAGTTGGAGACAATGATATCGAATCAGCCCTTGACGACATTCTGCAGTCCTCACTATGGCAGCGCAGACTAATTCGCAACGTGGAGCAGGTGCAGCAGGTACTGAAAGCAGGCCTCAAATCACGGGCTGAGTTGATTTGGAGCCGTACGACCCCTCGTCAGCGCCGGGGTTACTTTTTGGCGGGAGTCGGTCTGACGACAGGACAAACGCTCGATGCATTGGCAGAAAAACTTAATCTTTTATTGGTCCTCGCGAATGCGGACATACTAAATAATGATGAAGAAGGTGCGATCTCGAACCTTACCGCTATAGCCGAGCATGTTTTCGCCTTCTACCCCTTTAAGCCAGACACAATACCTGCAAACTGGCAGAATATTCTGCAAAAGTGGCTACTAGGCGAGGCAGTGACCAGCGACACCTCTGAACAAGCCTCAGAGACCTTAAGGTTTATAGAGAATGGCCTAGTCTATCGCCTGCCTTGGGCCATGGAAGCAATACGCGTTCGGGCAGAAGCCAATGGCGATACCGTAGCCGACTTAACGCTGGATTTTTTTGAGCTTGGCTTGGCCGTCGCCGCAGTGGAAACCGGAACAATGGACCGCGCCGCAGCAATTCTAATTCAAGCAGGTTTTAGCTCTAGGCTGGCCGCTATCAAAGCGGTTACCGATACCGGAGCCACATTCGACACGAGTCAAGGGCTACGCCTTTGGCTAAATTCAGAAGATGTTGCTCAGCTAAGTACCAGGGCAGATTGGCCAACCCCTGAGACTAGGACGATGTGGGCTGAGTTTGTGCAAGGGTTTGAGCCCCAAGAGAGTCGAATATGGGCCAGCCGCACCTATGTGGGGAAAGTTACTTGGCTGCACACTCCACCGCCTCCGGGTACTCCTCTCCAAATACATGAATGGGCGGGCAAGGTAAAAGTGTTGGCAGTTGACGGCGCCCCACTCGGAACCCTGGAGAATTCGATCAACATTGACAGAAAAGGATTGCTACGAGTTGAGGTCGCAGAAGATGTTAGCCAAACTAACATTACCTATCTGGGTCCAGCTGACTTGGCTGAGGTATAGCCCTTAGTTAGGGTTTATTTTTCATATCGAGAGAATACAGGCACAATATATCCTTGCTGACAATCCAAAAGTGATGGAAGTTTTGGAGGTTCTTTCATGCGGTGCAGTTTAATAACGAAAAGGCTCTACGATGGTTGATGAATTTATTCGGTTATTACAGAGTGTCAAGCGTGAAGCCAGCAGTGACTTTTCTGGTGTAGGTTTAATTGTGTGTGATCCGGCAGCTGTATTGCCGATATTTTCCATGAAGCCTTTGACGCCCCTTCCTAGCGGGTGTAATGCTTTAGAGCAAATATTAAAAATATCAACTCATGAGTGTGAATTACATGATGGCTTTCATTTGCTTTCCCGTGAATTGAGGTTGTTTTCGGCTGCTCAGTATTTCTCGCCTCCCATAGACCTGGCGCTTACTGTGGACGTTGAAACGGGATTTGGAGGACGTTATTTTGCTGCATTATTTGGATCAATAATCCCCGGTGTGGAGTGCACTGGAATAGTCACCCATACGGCAGGTGTGGCGGTGTTCAAGGACGGAAAAAGAATTTACAGTGAGAATGCTTAGATGTTCAATCTGATCTCTCCGCTCAAAATGATTAGTGTCGTATTGATGTTGTTCGGCTTTGGTGCTATCGCTGCCATATACACCTTGGAGAAAACACAATTTTCTGCAGCGAATCCGTATCGAACGGTAATGATATTAGCTTCGATGTATGATCTGCTTCTTCTGTGTCTTGCTCATTTTGGTTGGCGGTGGATATGGCGGAAAATCCCTCTGCTTAGCTCTCTATTGTTTCCTGATCTTAATGGTCAGTGGAGAATGACGATTCATTGGTCAGGAGTAGACGGGCGAGGTGAAGTTGAAGCTAATGCTGTAATCAAACAAAGTTTCGTCTCCTTCAGTATCGAAGTGCAATCGGACGGGTCAGATTCGGAAACACTAGTCGTTCAGCCAAAAAAAGATCCGGAGTCAGGGAGGCCGATTTTGTACTATGTCTACAGAGTAATCCCTAAAGGAGGGCAAGATTCGGCGGCAAGCTCTTATGAAGGGGCGGCAATATTAAAATTTTTTGAGGAAGATTCCCATGGCTTGCGTGGAAACTATTTTACCAGTAGAAATACTCAGGGCAGATTCGAGCTTCAGAGACTAAAAACTTAGCTCGCTTTCTGATGTTACGCAGCAAATAATCTCTCGCGATATACTAAGGCCAACCCATATATCACCCCTGATACCAAGAATCATGAAGAGCATTGGATGTGTGCGCTTTCTGCATATCTTCTTCCATTCATTTAGGTCGAGCCCGGACGGAGAAGGATGTAGCTCAGGATGAGTGTGCCAGTCACCGAGGTAGTCCATCGTCTGCCCACTTGCGTGCCATTCTTTTTGAGCGACTTGTTGATGATGCAGCGCAGATCGATAAAATTCGTGTCTATGGCGTCTGTCCTCTACTTGTGGGACAGTCACCTGTGTGACGTGTAGGTGAGCGCCTCTGCGATAGCCAAGAATTATTCCTCCAGCTTCGGGCTTGTGAGACTCATCTTGTCGATATAAATCCATTGCCTCCAGGGGAGAGCGCTCAACAAGTATTTTTGTGAGCGGTTTTTTGGGGGCTTCCCAAATTAAGTGGGATCGCATGCAGGGCAGCTCTTCAACTTGGATGGATCATGATTGCGTAGTTTATAGACGTCAGCCCCTTCAACACTCCTTGTCCGGAATTTCGGTGATGGCGACCCCTGCAACCAAGAACAGATCATGTCAATCGCTAATGCAGATGCGTGTAGAGGTGCGGAAACCGCATACGGAGTGAATGCACGACAACCATCTGTGTACTGAAAGGAGGCAGTTTTTAGGAGTTCAAATCGCTCTTTTCGGTGATGATTTGAATCTGGAATCGTCAAGCAACGGTAACATCCGCCTCCAGTGGCGTCGGTCCACAATGCCTGGACCGCCTCTCCGTTTCCACGTATCCAAACATGAAGTACAGGTATTTTGGCATCACGATTCAGCCGAAGTCCATTTAGCAGTTCGCTAACCGCTTCCTCGCCAGTCGCATCAATGATGAGATCCGCATCAAACAATTGCTTGTATTCAAAAGCGCTGCTTGCAATTCCAATAACTTTGCTATGGGGAAACAGTCGTAGTAGCTCTTCTTGAAGGGCCTCTGTTTTGTAGCGAAACAGGGAAGGAAAACCAAGTGCATGTCTACCGAGGTTCTCTGGCCCAAGCTTGTCTGAGTCAATAATTTTGAGGATGCCGCGCTCGCCAGTGCCAGCTCCCAGCCGTACCAGCGCTTGGGCAACAAACGATCCAATAGCGCCACATCCAACTACGGTGACGCGTTTGTCCTGAAGGTCTTCGTAACTAAGATTTCTGTTATGGACGAAGCTAGCACTGACCTGCTTGATAGCCATCCGAAATAGGTTCTGGCTACCCCCTTTCGTATGGAGGTATTGCCTGTATTTTTTTGGATCTCTACGGTATGTCTCACGTCGCATCCGGTCTAAATCAAACCCAAAGCCGAGCCAGCCAACTGGGGTTTCAATGGCGAAGGGTAAATAGGACTGTTTAAGATAATCACGTTGGCCCAATATGTTCTGGATCCTAGTATATAAAGCTTGGTCCCAGATTTTTATCCAGTCGAATAGCGCTTTTATCGTGGTGGGCATTTCTTGCGGTACTGCTGGTAAAGTCCTTGTTCTAAGTATCCAGCATTGGAAGTGTGATGATTTAAGCTTGGCTCCTAAAGCATTAGCCAATCTTGTCGCTTCGTCAGGAGAATTAGAAATGAGAGCTCGTTTCTTATCCCCGGTCTCTAGAATAAAGTAATTCGCCGTTGTTGCGCTTCGTTTGATTTCGCCCAGCAGAACCTGCCGTGGCGGTAATAATTGGCCGTATTCCCAGTGAGCGGGGAACTCGTTTTGAATATCTGCGACGCGATAGCTCGAATCTAAACAAATTCGGTCAAGAATTGCAGTGGCTTGGTCGAGGCACTGAAGAATAGCTGTAGCTGGATCATATCGATCCAGCGTTACGGAGCCTGGAGCGAAGTAGCACAAATTGCCAGCGACATCTACGTGGGGCATCAGCTCTGGGAGAAAAGCCTGCCTTTCAAGAATTTGAATATGAGGGTAGTTCAAAAAATCCCAGTCGGAAATTGTTAGCCTAGCGTTGACCTTTCCTCTCTTACAGACCAGCTCGCCTTTAAATGAACGGGCTGGACTGCGAGCAGCGATTGGGGCGAACCCTCTGGCCTTCAGTGCTCGCAGAGATTCACCCAGCTTGGACATCCAGATCAGCCAGCCTTGGTGGAAAGAACTACTGGAGGTGCGACCCGTAAAGGTGCTGTATTCCGGATAGCGTCGGCCCCAGCGTCCACTTCGATCAAGGAGATATCGTTAGGAATACGTGCGCCGAACTGGCCACGAAGCTGGCGGATGACATCAAGCTTCTGGGTCTCATGTATTGATCTTAATTCTTGCATAGTGGACGCGAGTGTCCTGAAGCGTGTCGACGCCAGGCGGCGGTCTTCTTCGCTCAAGCGGTTGAAGTCTTCTTGTCCATTGTCGATACCCTCCTCGTGAATGTCGCTCAAAAACATCTGACTGAGGTGTCGGGACGTCTCCTCCAAGGCAATGTCATCACGCCTAGGACGGGGCTCAAACTTCTGAGCAGCAGCAATCATGATGGAGACTGAGGTGGGCCCGCCCGATGTCCAGTGAAAGTCACGCCACCCTTTCAAATAACGGCATACCCTACGCAATTGTTCCCCGTGCTCTTCAATCCGATCTCTGAACCAATTCGCTATGACCTCTGGATCAGAGGCTTTCCACTCACCACTGCGAGTGGCCATCACTACATGATCGAGATCCTCCCATTGCTGCTCCTGAATCTGATTCATGGCAAAATCGAAGTCTACTGTATCCATCAGTGCTTCGCTTTTGCGCATCAATTCGGCGCAGGCTTCCGCCAGATCAACCCTCTCTCTAACCTTTTCAAACTCATCTTCGGGTGCAGCGTATAAAGGAATATCCAGGTGAGCCCAGTTAGCGACCTGAATTCGAATACATGTATCTTTACCAAACAGAAGCTGCCAATTTTCTTGAGCACACAAGTCCCCAAGCGCGTACTCGACTAAGTCGAAGTATGCTTTGGCCATAGCATGCGGTGGGCCGTTCTCTTCCCAAACAGTTACGGGCAGATAGACGCCAAAGTCCCAATCCATCTCTTGCGTTGGCATTCGCTCAGGGATGATGCAAGTGTTGTAAGCCCAAGAGCCTTGGGTGCGGAAGCGTGGCTCGACCACACGGTCCATACCCAGCTCTTCCTTTGTTGCTCTGCGGATGCGTGACCTAAGATGCTCGCGCACTTTGTTTTTGCAACTGATCAAAAACTTGCGTTGTTCCGACGTTGGGACGATCCGATCTTCGTAAACGTCAGAGTCGTTGCCGCCCTTGTGAAAGAGCTTGCTGTATTTGAGCATCAAAAATTCTCCTTGGCGGCATTATGACCGTGATAAAAAACTGGTGGACTGGGCTGATGTGCAAGAAATGGCTTAGATTCAGCCGAGCCTAAAAATGCCTTTGATCGTTCGGACCCAGCTCCCAGAAGAGCCTCTCGGGCAGATGCATCCGTTTTATCGAGGGCCACAGCCTTGGACACTTCGTCAGTAAGTGCGTCATCAATGAGGGTATATCTGCCCTCAAGCTGGTGACCCAGAACTTTGTGTGTAAGGGTTTCCAAAACCGAAATCGAAACACTAAACAGCCGCTCTGGTGTCTTGGCTGGCTTCAGCCCCCCCCAGTCAAAGGTTCCTCCGGCGCGATTGCGTCCGGGATTAGCGGTGAACTTAGAGGACATGGTTCCTACGGCAAGGACGTAAATAGACTCGATGGATTGCCCCATGAACTGCTGGGCTTCATGGACTGCAAGTTGCCCTGGAGCATTGGCATACAGCCCCCCATCGACATATTGGTTGTTGTTGAAGGTGTGACGCGGGAAATACATAGGGGCTGCGCTGGTAGCAAGTGCCACGTCAACTAGGGCAAATTTGTGGTCACGAATGAAATCTAGGTGATGAGGTGTCTTGAATAGCTGTGGCTCGCCCCGGGAGTAGTTGATAGCGGGTACGATTACTGGATGCTTACATTCCCCAAGGGGCTGTTGGCCAAAGAGAGATTCGTCTTGCAATAGGCGCTTCAATGGCTCGGGGGAATAGGCAGATCGCAAAGTGCCAAAAAAGTTGAAGCGCGGCTTGAAGATATCTTCACCGTGCTTCTCAAAGAGGTCGACCATTTTCTGAGCAGGAATTTCTAGTGCTACAGCCAAAGCCAAGATGCCACCGATAGATGTACCTGCGATCAGATCAAACTTTGAAGCGATTGGTGCTCCTATCTGATCCTCGATGTCAGCAAGTATCTTCGCGGTGTAAAGCCCACGAAAGCCTCCACCAGAAAGAGCTAGGATCTGGAACCGCTGCTGTTTTGTATCGATCACTGGCACCTTCTCTAAACTTTGTTGTACTGAGGTTATGAAGGCAAGGTGGCATCATTGCAAGGGGGGAATAATGATAAATTTTAAAACCAGCGAGTTTCCATGCAGCTGAGGCTTGTTTATCACGTTAATAGGTCGTTTTTTGTCAGTACAACGAAGATGTATTTTTGGCCGGTGTCTGCGTGATGGGACCGGCCGCTTCCGGGCCAGAGTGTGTGAAAACAGTCACTCAAACTGAAGTCTGCACTACTACGTGAAATCCAGAATTTTTCTGGAGGTCAGTAGACCTAGATTATGCATAGGAACGCGATTTCCAACCCTGCGTCGGACTCCAAGCGCGCTGAACAACGTTTTTACACACTCTGAGCCGTTAGCGGTACTTCAGAAAAGGGAGCCCATCTCGCTTGCGCCGAGAATAGTGGCACCTAGCTCCCCCTTGGAGATATCCGAAAGCCCACTCACTAGATGTGGATTTTTGTATCTGTGCAATCGACCTGTAACACAGCCGCGAAGACTTGGGCGCGCGCGACAGCCAGGCGTCCCCAGGATAAAACTGCCATACTTTAGCTTTATATAGCGAGGGTGACGTTATGGGCATGTCTGATAGCTGGCGAGTTGTCTGCCAAGATCCTGGGGATGGCAGCGGAGACGTTATTGTTGAGCTTCCATACGAGCTACTTGAGAAGCTTGGTTGGACTTTGGGAGATGAGCTGGCAATTGAACAGGGAGAGGACGGCATTTCGCTAAAGCTCAAACACCGAGCTTTTAACGCACCCTCCTAGGGGCGGACCGCTGGCAGCATCAGCTTTTGGCCGAGAGCCTCCATAATGGATAGCACCAGCAGCGGAAGATTGTCGATTACTCCAATGAGAGATCACCTGGACCCAAATAGCTTCCTTCCAGTCGTACCCGGTCAAAACTGAAAACGTGTGCATACGGGCTTTCATTGCATCGTCCCACCAAAGGCAGCACCTGATCTGGCTTTCCCCTTGAAAGCAGCACGCGGCCGCCGCAGATTGGACAGTCACCGCTGAATCGAACAATCCTAGTCCACTGCTGTTTGTCGCTATCGCGGTGCATTTCGAGTTCTGCCGAGTCTTCCTTGAACGAAAGGAGTGCTGCCGAAGCCTTCACTACACGCTCATCTACCAAGCGCACCCAAGGGCTGTAAAAGCTAGTCCAGATGATCCAGCCGCATACCGCGAAGAATGCAGTGCTCAACAGTTGTCGAAGCGAAAGGGCTGCGTGGAGACTCGACACACTCCACATTCCCGCAAGCAACCAAACGACAAAAAGCAAAAACCCACACAGAGTCACGCCAAACAGGGCGAGCCCTCGCCAACTGCGGTTTTTTAGCGTGCCGTTAGAGAAAATGAACCGCAGCAGTAATGATGGCTTCACTTCCCCCAGCTCAGATCTCCTATACGTCAGTTGCCGACAACCAATCGCCGCTCCTTCTAATTCGTCAGCTAGTGGAATGGCTTCCGTGTCTAGCCAGTACGTACGCTCAATGCCTTTCCCGCCTTTTCCTCCATCAGTTCGGATAGCAGGCATTTGGTCCAAGCCCGCGCGTTGCAGGCGGATAATTAGCGACGCTTGGCGGGACTCCAAGTAACTTTCCAACAGGCCCGGTTTCAACCATTTTGCAGGATCGGCATTCCGAGCTATTGTCTCGCCCTCTACGCACAAAAGTAATGCTGACCGCGGATAAACCTGAGGCTCGCGTCCTCCCCGCTCGATATCAGCCAGCTTCTTTTGAACCATGAACCGCAAAATTCGGTATGCCTTGGAATCAGCAGGAGCCTCTATCAGCTCCTCTTCGAAGCATCGCATCACATCCTGCACCACGCCTCCATTAGCCCTGAAAATGCGGGCGCCAGCTTAATCATTAGCTACACATACCCCTTTGCAGGGGGTTTGGGGGAGGTTTTACCCCCGACGAATAATGACACTTGGGACCTTCTTTAGACCAGAGGGATAACACCATGACCATGTTCGTAGCGCTCAACCAAGCTGGGAAACTTACCGACATTGAAAATGCAGAACGCGGTCTCGCCTGCGATTGCACATGCATTGGTTGTGGAGAGACTGTAGTCGCCAGAAAAGGCTCGATTCGGGGCCACCATTTCGCCCACCGCTCAAATAAAGAAAGCTGCATCATTCAGCCTGAAACGCTCCTGCACCTGTACGCCAAAGAGCTAATTTGCGAGGCGCAAGGCCTGCAGCTTCCGCCTTTACCAGGCGTTTCTCCGAGCACCAATGACAAAAGTAGCTGGTGGGATTTCGAAAACGTAATTCGTGAGGTCCCTCAAGCAGGATTTCAACCTGACCTGGTAGCTGCTCTCAAAGATGGCACCGAGCTTTTTATCGAGGTTGCTGTGACGTCGTTCATCAATGACGACAAACGTGATCGCATTCAAGCTGCGGGTATTCGGACCATAGAGCTGGATTTACGTGAGCTCCTGACAAACCAGCACCCGGTACCATCCGAAGAGGTGAAGCGCTATATCCTAGATGACGCTCACCACAAAACCTGGATCTATCCTGCGAGCCCCGATGTTCTTCAGCCCCTCGAAATTACCACCCCGCCCTACCCCCTTGAGCATCAGCAGCCGAGAGTGCCGACAGAACATCGCTTCACCATCATGCAGATGTGGGTTTCCGCTCGGACGTTGCCCAGTGGTTCCATCGCAGTGCGTTCCTGGTCATACAATCCGCAGATTACTGAGCTACTCAAGTCATGGCGAAATGAGCTGGGTGGCGATTACAACTCCAGATATAAAAGCTGGATCTTCGGTTCTGGGTGTCATGAGAAAGTTCTAGAGAGATTGCGGAGTCTGAGTGAGAGGTGATGGCGGGATCGTTTTGACGGAGCGTCTGCCGTTTTAGATTAATTGGCGCTTCCCGAAACCAGGAACCACATCGCTCCCAGTACGCGTGTGGTTCGACATTGCTGTGTCTAACCATGACTCCAAGTGACGTCAAACTCCTACCCGAATCCTACCCGAAACCGGAAATCAGGCAAAAAAAAGGCCCACCCTTTAAGGTAAGCCTTTGATTTTACTGGTGCCGGCACCAAGAGTCGAACTCGGGACCTACTGATTACAAGTCAGTTGCTCTACCAACTGAGCTATACCGGCATGGGCACGCATTATATAGAGCTTGGCTGCGGTGTAAAGCCGTGCGCGGCGCTTGTGGGTAAAAACACTGATTTTTTTCCTGTTTCATGCTTAAGCCAGCTTGTGCATGAAATCTCTTCCAGCACTTGACAAGTGCGCCTCAAGCCCTTGTTAACACAGAGATATCCACTTTGATCTGTTTTTGATCAACGCCCTACAGGGCACGAATTTCGGGGCCTCTGTGAAACTACCAAGAAGTCATCAACATTGTTATACACAGATGCCGGGGATAAGTTTTATACACACAATCTGTGGATAAGTCTGTGTGCAACCCGTTCACAGCCTGGTGACGGGCTGTTCAGTTTTTTTCTTCTGCGATCAGCAGAAAATTGCGCGGAGTCAGGTGCGCCGGGGCGAATAGCCCTAGCTGGACGTCGTAACCCGACTCCTGCAAGTACATAGCCCTATCCAGCAGCAGCCAGACTTCCAGTGGTCTTCTAAATAGTCCGGTTACCAGCTCCAGATTGCGTACCTCCGCCAGGCGCTGCCAGCCTAGCGGCTCAAGCGCCGCCCACTGTGCGGAAGAAGCCAGCGGTAAGCCGTGGTGGCGGGCCAAGTCATTACAAAACTCAGCTATACCGCCCTGCACTGCACTCTCGGGTCTTGAAGGGGTGGGCAGGTAGCTGTTCTCACCGCGCACCTCACGCTGCCACAGGTCAAACGTCAATCGCCAGGCCATGGACCGATCGCGCAAACGGCGGGTGCGCAGGCCAGCCGTGTGGGTGCTTTGCAGGGGTATGCCCAGATCGTCCCTGCTTAGCTCCAGCCCGGACTGTTGAGCAGCCTGGGAGAGCGGCCGATAGGTTGCGCTCTCAATACGGTTGTAGCAGCAGGGCGACAGCGCAATCTGCCTGCAGCCCGCCGTGACGGCCTGCTCGAGCAGGGTCATATGCAGTTGGCCGCAGGCGTGCAACGCTACCAGGCTGTGATCGGCACGCAGCTGCTGCCAGGCCTGCCTGGTCAGCACATCACAATCGATATGCCTGGCGTGTATCTGCAGGCTCTGGCTTAGCCCACGGCCCTGTCGATTGAGCTCAGGGTCGCGCTCCAGACACGTCAGCGGCAGGCCTCCCTGCCACGCCAGCAAGCGCCCCAGATGCCCCTTGCCCGCGCACCAGTCAAGCCAGTGGCTCGGCGGCTGTCGCCAGCGCTGCTGGCTTGCCTGCGCAAAGCGGGTGATCTGCTGCCATTTACGCCCGGGGATATGTCGCTCGAGCATCTCAGGCCATGCTTGCGTACTGGCTACACTCCAGTCCGGCATCACGCAGAGCAATTGCGACTGTGCCAACAGCTCGGCAAAGGGCGCTGGGGCTGCTAAAGAGGAAAGCTCGGTATGGGCCTGCTCGGCTTGGGCCAGGCTGCGTGAGCGCAGCCAAGCGGCAAGCTCGGGCCAGTCTTGCTCCCAGGGCAACTGATGCTGGGTAAAGGGCGTGGCGCGCCAGACGGCCTGGTGGTGCACCAACCAGGCATCCAGTTGCTCAAAGCGCTCGGCGAAATCCATAGCCAGATCAGCGCTTGCGGCTGGCCTCGATCTTCAGCCAGCGCTCAACCAGCTTGAACAGCTCGGTGAACAGCAGGGTGATCACCAGGTAGATAAGGCCGGCGAGCAGGAAGAACATCTCGTACTGATAGGTACGCGAGTTGATGGTACGCACCACCCCCATCACATCCATCAGGGTAACGGTGTAGATCACCGCGCTGGCCTTGAGCATCAGAATTACTTCATTGCCGTACGCGGGCAGACCGATGCGAATCGCGCGCGGCAGGATGATGTACTGCAGTGACTGGCGCTTGGACATGCCCAATGCGCGTGATGCTTCGACTTCGCCGCTGGGTACCGACTGAATGGCGCCGCGCAGAATCTCGGCAATATAGGCCGCGGTGTGCAAGGTCATGGTGATCAGCGCGCACCAGTAGGGATCGCGCAGATACGGCCAGAAGATACTCTCGCGCACAGCTTCAAATTGCGACAGACCGTAATAGACCAGAAACAGCTGCAGCAGCAACGGCGTGCCGCGGAAGAAGAAGATGTAGGTGTAAGGCAAGGCTCGCACATACCAATGCCTTGAGGCGCGGGCCAGCCCCAGCGGAATGGCAAATACCAAGCCGACGATCACCGCGATGGCGACGATCTGCAGTGTGAGCAGGGTGCCATCCCAGAGTTGCGGCGCCCAGCGGACCAGCAATGCCCAGCGTTCGTCCCAGGTCATAGCTCGGTCCTTGTAAAGCCGCGATTGGCGCGTCGCTCAAACCAGTGCAGCGCGGCCATGATGATGACCGTCAGGCCCAGATAGATAAGCGCGGCGGAAAAATAGAAGGTGAAGGGTTCCTTGGTGGCATTGGCAGCCACCTGAGCCTTGCGCATGATTTCATCAAGTGTGATCAGCGAGACCAGGGCGGTGTCCTTCAACAGAATCAGGTACAGGTTACCCAGACCGGGCAAGGCGACCCGCCACAACTGCGGCAGAGTAATACGCCAGAATATACGCGGGCCAGACATGCCCAGGGCCAGCCCGGCTTCTTTCTGGCCTGGCGGGATGGACAACAGCGCGCCACGGAAGACTTCCGTGGCGTAGGCCCCGAAACACAGCGCCAGCGCCAGGGTACCGGCGACAAAGGGCGACAGGGTCAGATAAGGATTACCGAAATAGCTGCCTAGCCAGTTCATCAGCGAGACAGTACCGAAATAGGCCATGAGCACCCAGAGGGTCTCAGGAATGCCTCGGACTACCGAGGTATAGAAGCCGCCCATGCTGCGCAGCAACAGATTGTCGGAGATCTTGGCGCTGGCGCCAAGCAGTCCGAACAGCAATCCCAGAGCCACCGAGGCCAGGGACAAACGAATGGTCATCCAGGTCCCTTCAAGCAGGGCTGGACCGAAACCTTGTAAATCAAGCATGGGCGGGTATCAGTTCCGGGCCCCGAAGGGCCCGGCCAGTCAGGTCAATAGATGCTGAAGGGGAAGTACTTCTCATTGATTTCGGCATAGGTACCGTCATCGATGATTTCCTGCAGTGCCTCGTTCAGACGCTCACGCAGTGGGTCGCCCTTGCGCACGGCAATGCCGATCTTGTCGTTGTCGAATACCGGGTCACCCTTGAACTCGAAGTTGGCACCGGCATCGCTCTGCAGCCACTCGTATTGCACGAAGTTGTCTGCCAGTACGCCATCGATACGGCCGGAGTTCATGTCCAGGTAAGCATTTTCCTGGGTGTCATACAGACGCACGTTAACCACGTCGCCCATGTTGTCTTCCAGCCACTGGCCAGCGATAGTCGCGCGCTGGGCACCAATGGTCTTGCCTTTCAGGCTGGCTTCGTCAGTCTTGAAGTCGGACTTCTTCGGCGCAACGAACTGCAGCTTGTTGGTGTAGTAGGGCTCGGTGAAATCCACCGCTTGCTGACGCTCTTCAGTGATCGACATGGAAGCGACCAGGAAGTCGAAGCGACGGGTGTTCAGAGCGGGAATGATGCCGTCCCAATCCGAGGTGACAACGGAGCACTCAGCTTCCATCTTTTCACACAGTGCCTTGGCGATATCGATGTCGAAACCCACCACTTCACCGCTTTTATCGATCAGGTTGAAGGGAGGATAAGCCCCTTCGGTGCCGATACGCAGTTGGTCGGCCAGTGCCGGAGCACTGATCAGCATGGCTGTAGCAGCGGCCAACAGAACCTTCTTATAGCTTTTCATGGGTACTGCTCCTTACTTTTGGCTGGACATGAATTGTCTGCAACGTTCCGACTTGGAGTGCTCAAACACTTGCTCTGGGGTGCCGATTTCCTCGACTTGCCCCTGATGAAGAAAAACAACCTGACTGGATACCTGCCGGGCGAAGCCCATTTCATGGGTTACCAACAGCATAGTACGCCCTTCCTCGGCCAGCGCGCGGATCACGGTCAGGACTTCATTGACCATTTCCGGGTCCAGTGCCGAGGTAGGTTCATCAAACAGAATAACGCGTGGCTGCATGGCCAGCGTGCGGGCAATGGCTGCACGCTGCTGCTGGCCACCGGAGAGCTGCGCGGGGAAAGAATGGCGCTTGTCGGCGATGCCGACCTTTTCCAGAAAGAGTTCTGCGGCGGCGATGGCATCTGCTTTGGGCTGGCCCAGCACGCGACGAGGCGCCTCGATGATGTTGTCGAGGATGCTCATGTGCGGCCACAGGTTGAAACTCTGGAATACGAAGCCGACCCGCGCCCGCAGGCGGTTGATCTGCTTGTTGTCTGCTGCCACCAGGGCACCGTCGCGGCCTGGCTTGAGTTTCATCTCTTCACCGGCAACGATAATCTGACCGGCGTGGGGGTTTTCCAGCAGATTGATGCAACGCAGCAGCGTGCTCTTGCCGGAGCCCGATGAGCCAAGAATCGAGATGACGTCGCCATCGCGGGCGATCAGATCAACGCCCTTGAGCACTTCAAGGTCGCCATAGCGTTTATGCAGGTTACGCACTTCGAGAGCGGGCGGTGTCACGTATCGTTTCCAGTCAGCGCAAAAAGCACCTGGCTACAGGTACCTGATTATGAATGACTACCAGTGGTATTCCGGCGTATCGACAGATCCGTCTGCAATATTCCTGTCATGCGGCAAAACTAGCACAGCTCCCGTGCATGACCAAGGAGACTATTAAGGTCATGTCCCGAATATGCATGCAAAAGTCTTTCCAGATTAAACCCGACTGGCGCAAAACGTTCGGACATAAAAAAACCCGCCAGTGACGCTAGCGGGTTCTTGCAAATAATGGTGCCCAGAGACGGAATCGAACCGCCGACACGAGGATTTTCAATCCTCTGCTCTACCAACTGAGCTATCTGGGCAACGGGGCGCTATTAAACGGTTTAAGAGGTTATGTGTCAAGCGCCGCAAGAAAATATTGTTCCTTCTTTCAGCGCCTTACCTATCATTTATTCTGCAGGGGGCACGTAGCCCTCGGCCTGGGCGTATTCTTCCCCTGACAGAAACTTGTCCATTTCACCTTGGATAAAGCGCCGATCCTCAGGATCCATCATGTTCAGCCGTCTTTCGTTGATCAACATGGTCTGGTGCGCCTGCCATTCGTCCCAGGCCTTTTTCGAGACGTCAGCGAAGATTGCCTCGCCCTTGGCACCAGGGTACGGGGGGCGCTCAAGGCCAGGCAGTTGCTCTTTATATTTGCGGCACATCACCATACGGGTCATCGGCGTCTCCTTGAGGGGCCTGTTAGGGCATCAGCTAATCAGTTCGGTCCGCTGGAGCAGTTTTTTCACCGGTGCGGCGAGCCCCAGGCGGGATGGCTGGCGCAGGTTATACCAGACCTGCCCCGCCTCGGCCACGCCATGCCCGGCAATGACCCGGACTACCAGCGGTTGAATATCCAGATGAAAGTGGCTGAAGGTATGCCGCAAGGGCTCCAGCAGTTGCGGCTCCTCGGCTTGCCAGCCCTGCTGTAACAGCAGTTGCTGTAGTTGCGCCAAGTCATCCAGTTGCGGCGGACACCATAGCCCGCCCCACAACCCTGAGTCCGGGCGGCGCTGCAGCCATATTTCGCCCTCAGGGTTGATCAGCAATGGCATCAGACACTGGCGTACCGGTATCTGCTTGCGCGGCTTGGAGTGCGGGTACTGTGTGGGCTGGCCCAGCAGGCGCGCCTCACAGCCAGCTTGCAGCGGGCATACCAAACAGGAAGGCTTGCTGCGCGTACAGAGCGTCGCGCCCAGGTCCATCATCGCCTGAGTATAATGATTGACCCGACTATGTGGCGTATAGCGCTCGGCAATAACCCAGAGCCGATCATGCACAGCCTTCTCACCCGGCCAGCCTTCGACCGCGTGATAGCGCGCCAGCACACGTTTGACGTTGCCATCGAGAATCGGCGCGCGCAAGCCCATGCTCAGGCTGGCAATGGCGCCAGCGGTTGAACGGCCAATACCCGGCAGGCTGATCAGTTGTTCAATATCCCGGGGAAACTCGCCGGCGAACTCGTTTACCACTCGCTGCGCAGCTTTGTGCAGATTACGCGCGCGACTGTAATAGCCCAGCCCGGTCCATAAGTGCAGCACTTCATCGGGTTCTGCGGCGGCCAACGCCCCAACATCGGGCAGCACCTGCATGAAACGCTCGAAATAGGGGATCACCGTAGCGACCTGGGTCTGCTGCAGCATGATCTCCGACACCCACACACGGTAAGGATTCATGTCATGTTGCCATGGCAGATCCTTGCGCCCGTGCCGGTCATACCAATCCAGCACCGCCTCGGAAAAGAGGACGTCCGGCGATCCAGTGGCTGGCATTCCGGCGGCTGGCGATCCAGTGGCTGGCATTCCAGTGGCCGGCAGTCCGGTGGCCGGTATTCCAGACTCCATCATCTCGAAAGAACTCACCGGTTAAACAACCCTCTGATTGCATCGCGCACGGCGGGCGCCTGATCGCCCAGCTTCTCTTCCAGTTTTTCTTCCACCTTGCGCTGGGCTTCATTACCCAGCAACTGGCCGGCGATACGCTTGACGCCGTCGGTATCCACACCACAGCTGCTGGCTGCATTGTGCAGGAAGCCCTGGCAGCGGATCGGCCACTCAACGCCCACATAGCGTTCATTGACCGCGCAGGCGGGGTCGGGCATAGCGGATTTGTCACCCTCGATCAGCAGGCCCAGGCGGTAGTCCATGCGTTGCTCCGGCAGCACTATTTCACCGCGACCTTTCACCCCCATCCCAGGCACCGCGGCCACCAGATCGCGGCTGGTGACAGTACCGTTGGCGATACTGAAGCTGCCGCCCAGCGAACTGAAGGGCGTGTCTTCGCTGCCGCGCGGCTCAGCCAAGGTTTTGCGGTTAACCAGTGCAATGGCCTGGCACATCTGCTGTTCAAGGTTGACCCCGATCAGCGCACCCTCAAGCACATTGAAGCGCGCGCTGCCGTTGAGCGTATCCATCCAGCGTTTGACACTGTTGCCGCTGGCTGTAACGTTGAGATTCAGGTCCAGCCGCCCGCGCATCTGCTCGCCCATGTCGTAGGCCTGCTGCACCGCCAGCGAATCCATTCCGGTCAATTGTTGGGCCACTTTGAGGCTGACCGGCGTGCGGTTGGTGTCGATCTCTGCGGTGACGCTGAAACGCCCGCCAAATACACCACCATCAAGGCGGTCGACCTGGATCCGGCCATCGCGTGCCCCTATCGCCGCAGCGAAGGGCTTGATGGTCTGGCCGGTCAAACGCAGCTCCTCCAGCGCCAACTTGCCGTCAATGTCCAGGCTGGCGAGCCGCTGCAGCGGGAGCACTTCATCATCACTCCAGCCTTCGGGCGCCGCATCGGAACGGCTGCCGCCAGCGGGCGCCTGCGCGGGTGCTTCGGTGGCGGGCTCTTCGGCAGGCGGCAGGTAGTCATCCAGATTCAGGCTGCCGCCCGACAGATCAAAACGCAGCGCCTGACGTTCGAAATCAGCGATCCCCAGGCTACCAGCCAGAGGTGTTCCATCGACCAGCAGCTTCAACTCGTTAAGCATCAGGCTGGTCGAGGAGCCACTCAATACGGCGCCGAGGGAAACCGACTCCAGCGCGCCGGATCTGGTCGTTTCAGGCACATCCTGACCAAGCGCTGCGAGCAGCGCGCGGGCATCAAAGTCAGCCACGTCCAGGCGGCCATCCAGGCGCATCTCGGTATCCAGCTGGCTGGCGCGTATCTGTCCTGTGGCACGCAAGTCGGCGATCGACAGTCGCAACTGATTAAGCTCCGCGATTTGTGCACCCAGATCCAGCAAGCCATCGCCCTGCAGCTGCATCGACAATGCGCGTCCGGAGAAGGGCTCGCCGCTGGCGTCGACTTTCAGATCGACCGCCTCAAGCTGATAGCGATCAAGGCCAAAATCAAACTGCGCGACCGTGTTCAAATCTATCCGCACGCGCATCGCCGGTTGCTCGGTAATCAGCAAGCCCAGAAAAGCCACATCGAAGGGCTGACCCTCGATCAGCGCTCCGGTAGTCAGATTCACATCCTCCAGCTGCAGAAGCTGCCCGGAAGACTCGTCTTCATAACGCACTCGGGCGTTGGTGATGCGTACGCTCTCGATGGCCACGTCAAAGTCCCGCCCGGCCTCCTCGGGCTCATCCGCAGCCACATCAACACCTTCGGGGCTCTGCGGGTCGGCAGGCTCGCGCTCAGGCCCAATGCTTTCCCAATTGCCCACACCCTGCTCATCCTTGATCAGATTCAGGCTGACGCTGTCGAGAATTACATCACTCATCCGCAACTGGCGGCGCAGCAACGGCAATACCTCAACGCCCAGCCCCATGTTCCCGACCTGGGCAAGCGATTGATCAGGAGCACCCACTGGCGCAATGCCTACGTCCTTGAGCTCGATACCCAGCCACGGAAACAGTGACCAGCCGATATCACCGCCCAGCGTCAGTTCGATATTGGCTTTTTCGCGCGCAGCCTGCTGGATATCCTCTTTGTAATCATTCGGATCGAACATGCGGGTCAGGAAAAACAACAGCCCCGCCGCCAGCAGCACGACACCAAAGATCACCAGACCGAGCACTTTGGCAAAGGATTTCATAGATGCTTCCTATATTTAAGTAACATTTTTACCGAGGGTACGTTGATAACCGCGCTTTTATGCGCTGCGCAACGTCCAATAACTCTGAGGATAGTCGACAGGGTAAAGGCTCTTCAAACCAGTAGCTACCTCTTCAGCGGGCGCTGCAATACAGCCCCCTCAGTTTCAACAGGTTTGGATAATGAATTCCACCACCGGTTCCACCGCATTGCCGGGCCTGAGGAGAAAGGCAGCGCAGGCTAGTGCTATGGGCGTGATATGCACAAGCGATCAGGCCGCTGTAGCCCCAGCACCTTGCTACCCGTATAATGCACGCCCTTGATTGATTATTCAGCGGAGAAACGCCATGGCGGAGCGCAAGGCAAGCGTCGAGCGCAACACTCTGGAAACCCAGGTTAAAGTCGACATCAACCTGGACGGTACCGGCCAGTCCGACTTTGACATTGGTGTACCCTTCCTAGAGCACATGCTCGACCAGATCGCCCGACACGGGCTGATCGACATGCAGATCAAATCGCGTGGCGACCTGCACATTGACGACCACCACACCGTGGAGGACGTTGGCATCACCTTGGGTATGGCGTTTGCCAAGGCCATCGGCGACAAGAAAGGCATCCGCCGTTACGGGCATGCCTACGTGCCGCTGGATGAGGCGCTGTCACGCGTGGTGATCGACTTTTCCGGTCGCCCGGGCCTGCACATGAATGTTGAATACACCCGCGCCAGCGTCGGCAGCTTTGATGTGGACCTGTTTGGTGAATTCTTCCAGGGCTTCGTCAACCATTCGCAGACAACCTTGCACATCGACAATCTGAAGGGGGTCAATACCCACCATCAGATCGAAACCGTGTTCAAGGCCTTTGGCCGCGCACTGCGCATGGCGGTGGAAGAAGATGCCCGTATGAGCGGCATGATGCCCTCTACCAAAGGCTGCCTGTAACCGATGACTGCCAGCCGAGTAGCGGTTATCGACTATGGCATGGGCAACCTGCATTCGGTTGCCAAGGCTCTGGAACACGCAGGCGCGATGCGCGTTGAAGTCACCAGCGATCCAGCCGTTATCCTCGCAGCCGACCGGGTGGTTCTGCCAGGCGTGGGCGCGATTCGTGACTGTGTCAGCGAGCTGCGCCAACTCGGTCTGGACCAGGTCGTGCGCGACGTGGTCAAGGAAAAGCCCTTGCTGGGAATTTGCGTCGGCATGCAGATGCTGTTCGAGAGCAGCGAAGAGAACGGCGGCGTCGATTGCCTCGGCCTGTTCCCTGGCAACGTAAGCTTTTTCGGCAATGAGCTGTACGACGGTGAAGTGCGCTTGAAAGTCCCGCACATGGGCTGGAATCAGGTCAAACAGAATATTGACCATCCCATGTGGCATCGCATTGACCAGGACGCGCGCTTCTACTTCGTGCACAGCTATCATGCCCAGCCTGGCAAGCACACTCACGTGGCCGGTCGCTGCCATTACGGTGTCGACTTCGCCGCCGCCGTGATTCAGGACAATATCTTCGCCACCCAATTCCACCCGGAAAAAAGCCACACCAACGGCCTGCAGCTTATGCAGAATTTTCTGGCCTGGGACGGGCGGTGGTAAAGAATCCAGAGCTGCAAGCTGCAAGCCGCAAGCCACCCCGGCTTGAGACTTGAGCTGAAGACTTGAAGCTCTTTTTCCAAAGGAACAAGACATGCTGATTATCCCCGCTATCGACCTCAAAGACGGCGCCTGCGTGCGCTTGCGCCAGGGCCTGATGGACGATGCCACGGTATTTTCCGATGATCCTGTGGCCATGGCCGCCAAGTGGGTGAACGGCGGCTGCCGGCGCCTACATCTGGTTGACCTGAACGGCGCCTTTGAGGGCAAGCCGGTCAATGGTGATGTGGTTACCGCGATCGCCCGCGCTTATCCCGAGCTGCCCATTCAGATCGGTGGCGGCATCCGCTCGCTGGATACCATCGAGCACTATGTGCGCGCTGGTGTCAGTTACGTGATCCTGGGCACCAAGGCAGTGAAAGAGCCGGAGTTCGTCGCTGAAGCCTGCCGCGCATTCCCCGGCAAGGTCATCGTCGGCCTGGACGCCAAAGATGGCTTCGTGGCCACTGACGGCTGGGCTGAAGTCAGCACCGTGCAGGTCATCGATCTGGCCAAACGTTTTGAAGCCGATGGCGTCGCCGCGATTGTCTACACCGACATCGCCAAGGACGGCATGATGCAGGGTTGCAACGTTGAAGCCACTGCAGCCCTGGCCAACGCCACGCGCATCCCGGTGATTGCCTCCGGCGGCATTCACCACCTGGGCGATATTCAGTCCCTGCTGAACGCGCGGGCGCCCGGTATTATCGGCGCCATCACCGGCCGCGCCATCTATGAAGGCACGCTGGATGTGGCGGAGGCGCAATCGCTGTGCGACCGCGCAGCTTCAAGCGTCAAGCAATAAGCTGTCCGCGCCGATTCACTGATTTACTTGCAGCTTGAAGCTTGCCGCTTGAAGCTGCTTTCGGAGAAAGCCCATGGGTTTGGCCAAGAGAATCATCCCCTGCCTCGACGTGGACAATGGCCGCGTGGTCAAGGGCGTGCAGTTCGAGAACATCCGTGACGCTGGCGATCCCGTCGAAGTAGCCCGGCGCTACAACGAGCAGGGCGCGGACGAAATCACCTTTCTCGACATTACTGCCAGCCATCAGGAGCGTGACACCACACTGCATACGGTGGAGCGCATGGCCAGCCAGGTATTTATTCCGCTGACCGTGGGCGGGGGCGTGCGCACCATCCAGGACATCCGCAACTTGTTGAACGCAGGAGCGGACAAGGTCTCGATCAATACCGCGGCGGTGTTCAATCCGGAATTTGTCGGCGAGGCAGCGGACCGCTTTGGCTCCCAATGTATTGTCGTAGCGATCGATGCCAAGCGCGTTTCGGCCCTGGGCGAGCCCGGTCGCTGGGAAATATTCACCCACGGCGGGCGCAAACCCACCGGGCTGGATGCCGTGCTCTGGGCAAAGAAAATGGAAGACCTGGGCGCCGGCGAGATACTGCTGACCAGCATGGATCAGGATGGCGTTAAAAGCGGTTATGACCTGGGCGTCACCCGCGCCATCAGCGACACACTGCACATTCCGGTGATCGCCTCAGGCGGCGTTGGCAATCTGCAGCACCTGGCCGACGGCGTACTCCTGGGTGGCGCAGACGCGGTGCTGGCAGCGAGCATCTTTCACTTTGGCGAACACAGCATCGGCGAAGCCAAAGCCTATATGGCCGCTCGCGGTATCGAGATGCGCCTTTAGTTAATCGCTTCTTGCGGTTCATTGGTCTGCGAGACGGGCGGCGCGTATTTGCGCGCCAGCATGCTTTGCACACTGACCACCACCACACCCTCCCGATCAGCCAGCCCTGGCAACCAACGCTCCAGATAATCCAGCGTTTCAGGATAGGGGTGGCCGATCAACAGAGCGCTGCCGTTCTTGCGCGCCAGTGCCAGGCCACGCTGGAAAGCCCGGTGAATCGCCTCCGGATCACGCTGATTATCCAGAAACACATCCCGCGACAGATTGCGCACCCCTGCAGCCTCAGCGGCAAAGGCTGCCTGGGTCTGCGCCGTGGTGCGGCTATCAACAAAGAACAATCCGCGCTGCTGCAGCTCGCCCATTACCCAATCCATTGGCGCGCGCTCTGCGGTCAGGCGGCTGCCCATATGATTATTTACCCCGTCAATCGGCGCAAAGCGACTCAGGCTGTCGTCCAGACTGGCCAGCAGCTCTTCGCGCGGCATAGCCGAATACAGCCCGCCCGGGCCGATGGACAGCCCCGCCGTGTTTTCCATCGGCAGATGCAACATCACCGCCTGGCCCTGGGCATGCGCCTCAGTAGCAAGCCTCGCGGCTGACAGCGTCTGGGGCAGAATTGCTAACGCCACAGGCACCGGCAGATCAATGATTCGCCGACCCAGGGCATAGCTGTGACCCACGTCATCAATCACGATCGCCAGTTGTGGGCGATCATCCACCGGCGCCGGCTCAACTGGCAGGGGGACCGCAGTCGCAGCTTCAGCCCAGCCCGCATGCTCGATCTGCATCCACTCACTACGCAGACGATCAGCGGTGCTGGTTGCGGGCTTTACCGGACTAGGGGAGAGCTCAGCCGAGCTATCTTGCCGCTCGGCTGGCTGATTCGGGGAAGGATCATTGTCACCGCAGGCTGCCAGCAGGAGCGCCAGCAGCCAGACCACAGCAAATCTCATTTTTTCGCGCGGGTAATATTCAAACCCTTGAGCAGGATCAGTGCCTGATTAAGCTGGTAATCGGAATCCTGTGGGCGCTCTGCAGCCTCGCCGACCAAACCGGGGGCCGCTTCACTGGGGGCGCTGTTGTCCAGATGCCCGGCCAGATCAGCCTCACGCAGACCACGCTCTTCAGCGTCCTGGGTCAGGCGCGCACGCTCAACGCGAATATCCGGCACGATGCCCTGAGCCTGAATGGAGCGGCCATTGGGCGTGTAATACAAAGCGGTGGTCAGCTTCAGCGCCCGGTCGTTGTTCAGCGGCAGTACGGTTTGCACCGAGCCTTTGCCGAAGCTGTCCGTACCCATGATCACCGCGCGCTCCTGATCCTGAAGAGCACCGGCAACGATTTCCGATGCAGAGGCCGAGCCACCGTTGATCAGTACCACCAGCGGGATATTGCCGCCGGGATTGTTGGTCGTAGCACTAAAGCGCATTTCCGAGTTGGGCAGACGGCCTTTGGTGTAGACGATCAAACCCTGATCAAGAAACGCATCGGCAACCTCGACAGCCGACTGCAACACGCCGCCCGGGTTATTGCGCAGATCCAGCACCAGACCTTTCAACTCCTGGCCCTGAGCCAAAGTGCTCAACGCGCGGCGTACTTCATCGCCGCTGTTGTTCTGGAACTGGGTCACGCGGATATAACCGTATCCGGCCTCCAGCAGCTCCGAGCGCACACTGGCCACCTTGATCACCGCGCGTTGCAGCTCTACTTCAAAGGGGCGGCCAGTGCCGCGCACCAGGGTCAGCTCGACGCTGGTACCGACTTCGCCGCGCATCTTTTCCACCGCATCCATGATGCTCATGCCTTTGACCGGTTGATCATCAATCTTGACGATCAGATCTCCAGCCTCGATACCGGCGCGCGCGGCGGGGGTATCGTCGATGGGCGAGATAACCTTGATAAAACCATCTTCCTGCCCGACTTCAATGCCAAGGCCACCAAACTGGCCGCTGGTGCTGTCCTGCAAGCCGCGGAAGGCTTCAGGCTCCAGATAGGCAGAGTGCGGGTCGAGCCCTTCGAGCATGCCGCGCACGGCATTCTCCAGCAGAGTGGCATCATCCACCGGCTCAACATAGGCAGTACGGATACGCTCGAGCACCTCGGCAAAGGTGCGCAGCTCGTCCAGGGGCAGTGGAGCAGGAGCCTCGGTTATCTCCTGCGCGTGTGCCGGGCCCATACCAAGCAGCAGACACAGACAGCTAGCAAAAAGGATACGCACAGCAGTCATCGAACTCTCCCAAAAGGGCTTAAATTAAGACGGGGCAGGCGGGCATTAGCCTCTGATAACCGCGTGTTCACCCGGACAGCATACACCAGGCCGCCGGATCAAGGGCGCGGCCCTGATGGCGGATGGAAAAATACAGCGACGAAGCACTCAACCCGCCACTGCTGCCGACGGTGGAAATCACCTCGCCGGGCTGCACCCAACTGCCGACATCCTTGAGCAGACTCTGGTTGTGCCCATACAAACTGAGATAACCCGCACCATGATCCAGAATCAGCAGCAGGCCTGAGCCGCGCAGCCAATCGGCGAAGACCACCCGGCCGCCGTGCACTGCATGCACATTGCTGCCCTGCTCGGAAGCGATCAACACGCCGTCCCACTTCAGCCGAGCATCGTCGCCACGCTGGCTACCGAAGCGCGCCTGCACCCGGCCTTTTACCGGCGAAGGCAGCTTACCCTTGGCCTGGGCGAACGGCAGGCTGCCGGCCGGCGTGGGAATGCTGACGATGGCCTCGTCAATGGATTTGATCAGCTTCTCCAGCCCCGCACGCTCGGCCTCAGCCGTCTTGAGCTTCTCGCTCTGACTGCGGCTGCGGCTTTGCAGGCCAGCCAACAGCTTGGTTCTGGAGGCCTGCTCGGCCTGCAAACCCTGCTGGTTGGCGGCCAACTGCTCGCGATCAGCAAGCAACGCTGCCTGCTGTTCGGCAATGCTGGCGCTGGCAATCCGTACCTGCTCCAGGGTGTCGGTGTAGCGGCTTATCTCGGTCACGCGCGCGCGGCTGACATACTCGTAATAGCGCATCATCCGCGCTACCCGCGCAGGGTCATCCTGATTGAGCACCAGCTTCAGGTAGTCCTGGTCGCCAGTCATGTAGGCGGCTTTGATCTGCCGTGCTATCTGCTGCTCCTGCTCAGTCAGAGCTACCTGCAGATCGGCAGCCTGGGAGCGCAGGTCCAGCAGGCGGGTTTCCCCTTCCTTTATCTGTTTTTCGATTTCCTGGCTTTCGCGGCGCAGACGACCAATCTCGCTTTCACTCTTCTTCAGGTCCGACTCCAGACCCGACATTTCCTGCTTGAAGTTATCCAGCAGCGCCTTGAGCTGCGCAATTTCCGCTTCGGTCTGCTTGAGTTCGGCCCGCGCTTCGCGCGAATCATTTTCCTGCGCCGCCAGCGGCAAAGCAGCCAGCACCCCAACCGAGAACATCAGCGTGAGCGCCAACACCTGGCTGGTGAAGAACCCTTTATTTACAGGCTGTCGCTGCATGCGCGGTATCCGAATGGAGGTGAGGGCTCAGGATGTAACAGTAACAATGGATCTGCCAGTCATTTCCACCGGCTGCTCCAGGCCCAGCAGCGTCAGCATCGTGGGCGCCACATCCGACAGAATACCCCCTTCGCGCATGCTGATATGCCGTGGCCCCGAGTACAGGAAAGGCACCGGCTCGCAGGTATGGGCAGTATGTGCCTGACCGGTATGGTCGTCGGACATTTGCTCGACGTTGCCGTGATCTGCGGTAATCAGCACTTCACCACCCACCCGCGCCGCCGCCTCGGTCACCCGGCGTATGCACTCATCCAGGCACTCGACAGCCTTGACCGCTGCGTCGAAGTCACCGGTATGGCCAACCATGTCACCGTTGGCATAGTTGACGATGATCACGTCATAGCGTTGCTGATCGATCGCCTCGACCATGCGGTCAGTCACTTCAGGCGCGCTCATCTCGGGTTGCAGGTCGTAGGTAGCGACTTGCGGCGAAGGTATAAGAATGCGCTCCTCACCGGCAAAGGGCTGTTCCCGGCCGCCAGAGAAGAAGAAGGTCACGTGCGCATACTTTTCAGTCTCGGCAATCCGCAGCTGAGTCTTGCCCTGCTTGGCCAGGTACTCGCCCAACACATTATCCAGCGATGCCGGCGGATAGGCGCAGGGTGCGGGTATATCTGCTGCATACTGGGTCAGCATCACGAAACCGGCGAGCTGCACCTGGCGCGCACGAGCAAAGCCGCTGAAGCCGGGCTCGACAAAGGCACGGGTCAACTCGCGGGCACGATCTGCACGGAAATTCATGAAAATGACCGCATCGCCATCCTGCACGGGCTCAGCAGCGCCGACCCGCGTCGCTTTGACGAACTCGTCGCTTTCGCCACGCTCGTAAGCAGCCAGCAAGGCATCTTCAGCCCGCTCGGCAGTGAACTCGGCCTGGCTTTCAACAATAAGACGATAAGCCTGCTCGACCCGGTCCCAGCGATTATCGCGGTCCATCGCAAAATAACGGCCAATCAGGCTCACCGTGCGCCCTGCACCCAGGCGCTGGTAAGCATCTTCAAGCAGTTGCAATGAAGGCTGAGCACTCTTGGGTGGCGTGTCGCGGCCGTCGAGAAACGCATGCACCAGCACACTCTTCGCCCCGCGGCGCACCGCCAGATCAACCATGGCCACCAGATGTTCTTCATGGCTGTGGACGCCACCGGGAGATAGCAGCCCCATGACGTGCACGGCGCGGCCCGCCGCAACGGCCTTGTCGACCGCCTGGCAGATATTCGGGTTAGTGAAAAAATCGCCATCACTAATGGCTTTGGTCACCCGGGTAAAGTCCTGATAGACAACGCGCCCGGCACCCAGATTCATGTGACCGACTTCGGAGTTACCCATCTGCCCGTCCGGCAAACCCACATCCATCCCCGAACCTGACACCAGCGTACGGGGCGAGCTGGCCCATAACCGATCCCACACCGGGGTACGTGCCGCCATGATGGCATTGGAATCAGGCGAATCACTGTGGCCAAAGCCATCCAGAATCATCAGAACCAGGGGTTTCGGAGCTGCGGTCATAACGGATTAACTCACCATTTGAAGGGTTGCTTAGTGACGGCGCCATGGTCTTGCAGCGCCTGACAGGCTACTGGCCACAGTTTACTTGGCTGGCCAGGGCCTGTCATGCGTGCATCTTCGACCCGCTTTACGCCCGGAAGGTTCTGCGTCTGCGCCCGGCTGTGTATACTGGCGCACTTTATCGATCCGGAAGCATCCACATGCAACGCGTTTTAGACTTTTTCGCCCAAATGGCCGAGTTCCTCGGCAACCACTACCTGCTGGCACTGGCCTTTCTGGTGGTCATGACCCTGCTGGTTATTACCGAAGGCCGCAAGGGTGGTAAAACCGTATCCACCCAGCAGGCTACCGCGCTGATCAACCGCGAAAATGCCGTAGTGGTGGACGTCCGCTCGAAGAAGGATTACGCCGCAGGGCACATCGTCGACTCCGTGAATATTCCATCCGAGGCCCTGGCCAAGCGCATGAGCGAGCTGGACAAGCACAAGGACAAGGCGCTGCTACTGGTCTGCGGCAACGGCCAACATTCCGGTCCCTGCGCAAAAGTGTTGAAAGCTGCTGGGCACACTAACGTCAACCGCCTGGCCGGGGGTATCGCCGGCTGGCGTGCTGACAGCCTGCCGCTGGTGAAATAACATGGCAGATGTAACTATCTACAGCAGCAACTACTGTCCGTTCTGCATTCGCGCCAAGCAACTGCTGGCTGCCAAGGGTGTCGACTACAAGGAAATATCGATAGATGGCCAGCCCAAGGTGCGCGCTGAAATGACGCGCCTGGCAGGCGGGCGCACGTCCGTACCGCAGATCTGGATTGGCGATACCCACGTGGGCGGTTGTGATGAACTGATGACACTGGAACGCTCCGGCAAGCTTGCCAAAATGCTGGCCAAGTAGACGCTTGGCAAATCAACCCTAAACAAGATCACAATATTAAGGACCCTCACCATGGCCGAAGAAAACCAGAGCAATCCAGCAGCCAACGGCGCAAACGGCGCCCAGGGCAATCAGCCACAGGTTCAGTTCAGCCTGCAGCGCATCTATGTCAAGGACCTGTCCTTCGAGTCCCCCAAGGCGCCTTCGATATTCCAGGCCAAATGGAACCCGCAGGTCAACCTGGATCTGAACACCCGTCACAGCCAGTTGCAGGAAGGTATCCACGAAGTGGTGCTGAGCCTCTCTGCTACCGTGACCAACGGTGAAGATGACGTAAGCTTTATTGCCGAAGTGCAGCAAGCCGGTATTTTCGCCATCAATGGTCTGGATGAGGCTGCCATGCGCCACACCCTGGGCGCTTTCTGCCCTAACATCCTGTTCCCCTATGCCCGCGAAGCGATCGACAATCTGGTTCTGCGCGGCAGCTTCCCTCCCCTGATGCTGTCGCCAGTCAACTTTGACGCGCTCTATGCTCAAGCGGAACAGCGCCGCACCGAAGAGCCCGCAGGCAACGCCTGATTGGTCCTGCCCGGTCATTCATGACCGGGCAACTTGCGCTTGTTACAACCGCTTTTCTCTGCCCGCTTGTCAGTCTGTGCACCATGTTCTAAGGTATCTCGCCTGCCACCTGCTCAGACGGATACACCATGGCTCTGCCCGCTTCCCGACCGTTTTACCTGCTCACCCTGATTTTCTGCGCTACATTGATCGCTATTGCACTCTATATGGAGCATGTACTCGGCCTTGAGCCCTGCCCGCTGTGCATCATTCAGCGTGTGCTGGTGATCATGGTCGGCGTGGTCGCCCTGATTGCGGTCATCCATAACCCGCTACCTGGCCAAGGCGCGCAACGCCGAACTGCTGCTAGGGTTTATGCATTTGTGCTGACGCTGTTTGCCGCAGTGGGCGCTGCGGTTGCTGGCCGCCAGGTGTGGCTTCAGCACCAACCCGCAGACCAACTGCCCTCTTGCCTGCCAAGCCTGGATTACATGATCGACGTGCTGCCGATGCAGGAGATGCTCAGCCTGCTGTTCAGCGGCACCGCCGATTGCGCCAAGGTCGACTGGACATTCATGGGGCTGAGCATCGCCGAGGGCACGCTGCTGGCCTTTATTGGCCTGACCCTGTTCGGGCTGATGCAGCTCTTGCGAAGTACCGACTAATCAGGAGAACCACCATGCGCCTGTTCCTCAAGACCTTGTTACTGGCCTGTACCGTCACGCTTGTCGCCTGTGCCGGCCCCAAGGTTGATGATTACGCCAACGAAAAGCCGGAACTGCGGCTGCAGGATTACTTCAACGGCGATCTGGAAGCCTGGGGCATGTTTCAGAAGCGCAACGGCGAAGTGGCACGTCGGTTCCACGTCAAGATGACCGGCACCTGGGACGGCGATACCGGCGTGCTGGACGAGCAATTTACCTATTCCGATGGCACCCTGGAGCGCCGCGTGTGGACCCTGGTCAAGCAGCCCGACGGCAGCTGGCGGGGTACCGCCGATGACGTCGAAGGCGAAGCGGTCGGCGTAGTGGCTGGCAACGCCTTCCACTGGAAATACACCCTGCGACTGAAAGTGGATGACAAGACCTGGCTGGTCGACTTCGATGACTGGATGTATCTGATCGACGATCGCGTGATGCTCAACCGCGCCAGCATGTCCAAATGGGGCATCGAACTTGGCCAGGTCACGCTGAACTTCTATAAGCCTTGATGCACTGCCCTCGCCTGGCCTATGCTGGTCGTCCACGAGGGAACAGGCTGGGCCGGAAAGGCTAGGCCGCCCCTGCCTAAATGGCTAAAAAAACGCAGAGGTGGATCATGCTGGACAGTTGCACTACAGCTCAGGAACGTTGGGGCGGCGTACATAAACTGATCGACCGGTGGCTCGCCGAGCGCAAGCAACTGGTGTCTGAATACACCGCACTGCGTGACCGCACCGCACCTGTCCCAAGCCCTGATACCAGCCTTGAATCCTTTTGCGATGTGCTGGTCGATTACATGTCTGCCGGCCACTTCGAAGTCTATGAACAACTGATCCGCGAAGCCGAAGAATTCAACGACCTGGGCGGCATCGCCCTGGCCAAGCAGCTCTATCCACGCATTGAAACCATCACGCAAACGGCGGTGCAGTTCAATGACGAGTACGGCGAGCCCGCGCCTGGCGCAGATGAAGTTCTGATGCAGGATCGCCTGCGCCATCTTGGCGGGCTATTGCATGAGCGATTCGAGCTGGAAGATTGCCTGATTGAAGTGTTGCACACTGCGCATAAAGATATGCTCAGTACCCTGTAATGAACCGGAGCGCGTCGTGAAAGACACCAAAGTTGCCAAGCAGGCCCTCAAGGTCACCACCCCATTGCATCTGCTGCAAACCTTGACTCGGACGCTCAACGAGCATCTGGGCGAAGCCTGTCAACAGGCGGAAAATGACGCCCGCAAGGCACTGGAAAAGCTCAATCGGCAGCACACCAAATTGCAGGAAAAGCTCGCCGAGGCCGAGGAAAAACTCGCCGCCCGGCAAGCCAGCGGCAATGACGCCAAGTCGCTGGAAAAAACCCAGAGCAAATTGAGCACGCTGCAGCAGGCGATGGAAGAACTGCAGACGGCGCGCAAGGCCGCCGAGCTCTACACCCGCCAATTGCAGGACGACATTCGCCAGACACTGCGCATTGGTAAGGGCCTGGAACGCATTGAAGGTCAGGCCGGTCAGGCCATCGAAAAACGCGGTAAGCCACCTGCGCCGCGATCAAAAAGCACCCAGGCCGGCGGCAGCCCCCGCCGCAAGCGCAAGCCAGCTGAACAGCCTAGCGCCTAGGTCGGTTCGCCAACGGCCGGGCAGCCAGCCCGGCCAACTCCGCCAGATGAATACGCAGCGCGGCGCTGGCTTCAACCCCTTGCGCTTCACAACTGGCCTGCAAATGCAGATCAGCGCTCATGCCGCCGCTATTGATCACCCCATGATTTTCACAAAACTCGCCCAGGCGCTCCAACTGCCGCCATTCAGCGGCCTGTTCACAGGCCTTGATCTGAGCGTATAGCTCGGTATCCCGGTCATGCTCGCCCACCGCTCTGCGTGCTGCGCGCAACGGCAGTATCACCCGATGGTGAGCATCATGCTGCTCGGCGCAGATCCCCGCCCAATCCGTGCCCTCGACGGGCTGCCCACGGCTGGCCAGCCAGCAGGCGGTCAACAGCAGGAGCACATCCAGGCCGTACTCGTCCTGTAAACGCAACAGCAGTGATTCGACACCCGGCTGTGGGTACAGGCGATGCACGTGGTCTAGCAGATTCAAGGGTGTGGTGTTCATGCGTAGCAGCTTAACCTGAGCGGATCACCGAGCACAGTAGCTCTGCGCACTGATATACTCCGCCCCCATGATCAAGATCGAATCCCTGACACTCCAACGTGGCCCCCTGCGGTTGCTGGAGAATGCTGACCTTACCCTGCACCCTGGCCAGAAGGCCGGCCTGCTCGGCACCAATGGTGCCGGCAAATCCAGCCTGTTCGCGCTATTGCGCGGTGAGCTCAGCCCTGACGCGGGCGACTGTAGCCTGCCGCCTGACTGGCGCATCTCGCACATGCAGCAGGAGATAGATAACCTCGACCGGGTTGCGGTGGATTACGTGCTCGATGGCGACGCGCGCCTGCGTGACATTCAGCAACGCCTGGCCGAAGCCGAGGCTCAGCACCTGGCAGCAGAGCTGGGCACACTCTACGCCGAACTGGAGGCCCACGACGGCTTCAGCGCAGACAGCCGGGCGCGCACCTTGCTCGCCGGTTTGGGATTCAGTAGCGAACAATGCGAAGCCAAGGTCGGGGATTTTTCCGGTGGCTGGCGCATGCGCCTGAATCTGGCCCAGGCGCTGATGTGCCCATCGGACCTTCTGCTGCTGGACGAGCCGACCAACCACCTGGATCTGGACGCGATTCTCTGGCTGGAGGATTGGCTCAGAGCCTACCAGGGCACGTTACTGCTGATCTCCCACGACCGGGATTTTCTTGATGCCGTGGTTGAGCATATCGTGCATGTCGAAGCTCGCAAGCTGACGCTGTATCGCGGTGGCTATACCCAGTTCGAGCGCACCCGCGCCGAGCGCCTGGGGCAGCAGCAGGCAGCGTTTGAAAAGCAGCAGGCGCAACGCGAGCACATGCAGAAGTACATCGCCCGTTTCCGTGCCCAGGCGAGCAAGGCCAAGCAGGCACAAAGCCGGCTGAAAGCGCTTGAGCGTATGGAGAATATCGGCCCGGCGCATATCGACTCGCCATTTTCGTTCAGCTTCCGCGAAGCCGACAGCCAGTCCAGCCCTTTGATCGATCTGCACCAAGGTCAGCTAGGCTACGGCGACCAGCCGATCCTGGAGCAGGTCAAACTGCAACTGGTGCCCGGTGCACGCATCGGTGTCCTGGGCCCGAATGGCGCCGGCAAGTCCACGCTGATCAAGACCCTCGCCGGCAGCCTGCAACTGCAGGCCGGCGAATTGAAAACCGGTGAGCATCTGGCCATCGGCTATTTTGCCCAACACCAGCTTGATAGCCTGGACCCCAAGGCCAGCCCGTTGCTGCACCTGGCCCGCATCGCACCACAGGAACGCGAACAGGCCCTGCGCAACTTTCTTGGCGGCTTCGACTTCCACGGCGCGCGCGCTGAAGAACCGGTACTGAATTTCTCCGGCGGCGAAAAAGCCCGGCTGGCGCTGGCCTTGATCGCCTGGCAAAAGCCCAACCTGTTGCTGCTGGATGAGCCGACCAACCACCTGGATATGGAAATGCGCCACGCGTTGACGCTGGCCTTGCAGCAGTTTGAAGGCGCCATGCTGTTGGTGTCCCACGACCGCGCACTGATCCGCGACACCACGGACGAACTCTGGCTGGTGGCTGATGGCAGGCTGAAAACCTACGAAGACGATCTGGACACCTATACGCGCTGGCTGGCGCGCTTCCGCCAGCAACAGCAGGAAGAAGCCAAGGCCGCCAACGCCGGTGATCGCAGTGCCGAGCCTGAGCGCGTAGACGCCAAGACCCAGCGGCGCCTGGCCGCAGAGCAACGCCTGCGACTGGCACCGCTGAAAAAGGCCATCGACAAGCTGGAAAAGGACCTGGGCAAAGCCCATGTGGAACTGGCCGAGATTGAAAGCGCGCTGGCCGATGGCGACATCTACAGCCAGGACAACAAGGACAAGCTCAAGGCGCTGCTGGCCCGTCAGGCCGCGAGCAAGCAGTTGATTGACCAGTTGGAAGAGCGCTGGCTTGAGGGCAACGAGGAGCTTGAAGCCCTCAGCGAAGCAGACAACGCCTAAGCTCTGCTGCTTACCAGGGGATCGTCTTGCCATCCCAGGCAAAAAACTGCCCGGTATCCTCCGGGACGCGCTCGGCAATCACTGCCAGTAGCCGCTGTGCGACATAGTCCGCAGTGAACAGCTTGCCCTCCGGCACATTGGCCTGAAAGGGTCGCGACAGCTCTGTGTCGGTAGTGCCCGGATGCAGCAGCAGACAGATCCCGTTCCGATTGAGCCGTTGCCACTCCACGGCAAAGGTGCGCATCAGCATATTCTGCGCCGCCTTGCTGGCCCGGTACGCATACCAGCCGCCCAAACGGTTGTCGCCAATCGAGCCGACCCGGGCGGATAGCGACGCAAATACGCAGCGATGTTTGCCGCGCAACAACGGCAGCAAGACCTTGGCCAGTAAAATAGGTACAGCCGCGTTGATGCTGAAGCTGTGCTGCAACGCGGCAAGGGTGACCTGGCGCAGGGATTTTTCCGGCTGCTGGCCCTGCTCCTCGTGCAGAAAGCCCACCGTATTGATCAGCATGTCTAGTCGCTCACAGCGCGCTGCCAGATCGGCGGCCAGCGCGGCCAGCGCTTGCTCGTCGGTCAGGTCCGCTAGCATCGGGACCAGACGTGAGTCCGCAGGCCAGTCATCCTGCGGCGCATGGCGGGCCACAACAAAGATCTGGCCGATGTCGCGGCGCCGCAATAACTGCTGCACCAACGCCAGACCAATACCCCGACTGGCGCCGGTAATCAGGATATTCGCTGGCCTATCCCGCTCGAACCCCAGATCCATGCTGCAACCTCCTGTGCTTTGAGCGAAAATAGCGGCTTACCCTAGTGGAAATGACGACCATGACGCTCTGGATTGATGCTGACGCCTGCCCCCGCCCCGTGCGCGATATCGTCGTGCGCGCCGCTCGGCGTCGACAGATAGAACTGATACTGGTCGCCAACAGCCCTCAGGTATTGCCACCTGGCCCTGGCGTGCGGCAGGTCACCGTTGCCAGTGGCGCTGACGTTGCCGACCAATACATCATCGATCATGCACGTCCTGGCGACCTGGTAGTAACCGCCGACATTCCTCTGGCTGCCGGTCTGGTAGAGCGCAAGGTCACCGCGATCAATCCACGCGGCGAGGTATACAACAAGTCCAATGTGGGCGAGCGCCTGGCCGTGCGCAATCTTATGGATGAGTTGCGCGGCGCGGGTCTGGCCGGGCGCAGCGGGCCCGCCCCATACAACGACAAGGACAAGCAGGCCTTTGCCAACTCACTGGACCGCCTGCTCGCTACGCTCTGAGAGCAGGGCTGGTCACAAAGCGCTGTACCTGGCTTTCAAGCTGTACGCGCAGTGTGTCCAGGCGTTGCGCCTGCTCTGCCAGATCCACAGCCTGGCCTGCATTGGTCTGGGCGACCGAAGTCACGCCCCTGAGATGCTGACTGACATCATCGCCCAGCATGGCCTGCTCCTGGGTCGCCGCAGCGATACTGTCGTTAAGCCGAGATATACGCGTTACCTCATCGACCATACCCGCCAGCGTGCGCGCACCCGCATCCGCTGAGCCAGAACACCGTTCGGCCGAGGCCTGACTGCGCTGCATCGCCTGCGAAGCCGACGCGGAAGCGCGCTGCAGACGGTTTATATAGTCTTCGATTTCGGTGGTGGACGCTGCAGTGCGTTGCGACAGGTTACGCACCTCATCAGCGACCACCGCAAACCCGCGGCCCTGTTCGCCGGCACGAGCAGCTTCAATGGCTGCGTTCAATGCAAGCAGGTTGGTTTGCGCTGCGACGCTTTTGATGACATCGATAACCTGGTGAATATCGCTGACCAGTTGCGCTGCGCTATCCACCGCGCCGCCCGTCTCCTTCAAGTCATCGCTTAGCAGCTCAACTTCCTGACGGATTTGCTGCATGCCCTGGTTACCCTGCTGAGCATGTTCGTTGACAGTTCGCGCGGACCTGACCGCATCGTCGGCGTTGTGCGCCACTTGCGCCGTGGCTTTGCGCAGCGCCTCCATGGACTGCAGCATATAATTCGCTTCAGCGGCCTGCTGGTCAGCACCTTCGCGTACCTGGTAGGCCTTAGCGGTAACCGCCGCCCCCACGTCACTGACCTGTCGCAAATTGCCTTGCACACCGGCAACCAACTGATCCAGTTGGCCAACAAAGCCATTGAACGAATCCAGCATTGGAGTGCGCAGTTGGGCCCGCCGAGTCAGATCCATCCCATCCGCATGACCCATCATGCCGGTGGTCATGCTGGCCAACATTTCTCCTTCCAGTGCGTCCACATAGCTTTGCCGCGCCAGATAGACCAGCACCGCCGCTTCCACCAACACGTAACCGGCATGCACGAACACCAGCCCCCAGTTAGCCTCGGCCGCAAGCCAAACACCCAGTGCTTGAGATTGCAGATAGAAGAACAGCAGGTGGTGGACAGCGATCACCGCCGCGCCCACCACAATAGGCAACCAGTCGCGGTAATAGATCAGAAAGGCCAGAAGCACGAAGATGGAAAAGTGCATCTCCACCGTCCCCTGGCTCTGATTGATATGCAAGGCCGACATCACCATCAGCGCGGCGGCCATAGCACAGCGAAATAGCCGGCTGCCGCCAATCAACGCCTTGAGCAGGTGCATTACCAACAAGGTACCGCCGCCGACCAGCAGCGCCTGGGCCCAGGTCGAGTGCCAGGGCGCCAGAGCCAGCGCATACAACTGACACAGCCAGAGCACGCCCAGCATGGTGCGATCTGCCTTATGGTACAGAGCGCGAAGGTGGAACGAGTGCACAGATGTCGCCGGCATGATTGACTTACCTATTGAAGGTCACACAGACAGGACACCGTATCCTGCGTATTGATCGTTACCGAGCGGCCCGCCAGCAGTGCCTTGATGACCGGCTCGATAAAACTGCTGTCACTGTTGCAATGGGCGCCATCACTATAGGGGCCAACGTAGGACAGTTGACCCTGGGCATCCCAGATAGCGACGGCCGGCGCACCGGGCCAGTTTTCCCATTCTGCAGGCAACGGCCAATGTGGCAGTGGCGCCAACGCATCGGGCAACCCGGCGCTCTGCTCCTGGCCGGCGCGGGCGAACATCACACCCTGCGCGCCAAAGCGCGCGGTCATGTCCGCCAGATAGTCCTGATGCCCGCCGTTGCACGGGCAGCCCGTTTGCCATACATGCAGCACCTGCACCTGGCCAACGGGAAAGGGCGGTGCCACCGGCTGCGCGTTGAAATAGGCAGGGCGTTCGAAGGCTTTGACATAACGCCCTTCAAACCACCAGAACGCCCACGCCAGACCAGCCAGCCAACCTAGCAGCAGAACGCTGACCAACAAACGGCGAGGGAAGTACCCGAGGGAACCTGGCAAAGAGACCTCAATAACCTTGGAATGGAACGGCATACAATTGCAGCATATTATCCCAGCCACAATACCTATACAATAATTATTGTATGTACAATATTTATGAACCCCTTGTACAACCCTCCGATATCAAGAATGCAAACCTATCCACAACTTGAACAATCACTGCCCACACTAGCTTCCGCCACTGCCTGCACATAAGTAATCTTGCCCGCTTAATCCCGTTGTGACGCGTTTCAGGGATCCGGCTCCATCACCGCCGGACAAGGATCAAGCCCGCCCATGCTCGGCTCTCTCGATATCACTTCACTTGGCGTTGCGCTTTCGCTGGTCACGCTAAGCACCACCCTGCTGCTGTTTGTAGCTGCCTGGCACGCCGGCAGCGCAGAAGGCCTGCGGCATTGGGCGCTCGGCAACTTTGCGCTAATGCTGGGCCTGCTGCTGAATGTCAATCAGGACCATATTCATCACAGCCTGTCGATAGTACTGGCCAACGGCCTGATGACGCTGGGCGTCGGCGTAACCTGGCTGGGCATTCGCGCATTCAAAGGTGCCAGCCAACCCCAGGCCGGACCCATCCTCGCCGCTTTGCTGGTCATGCTGCTGCTATGGTATTTCCGCTTTCATTTCGACAGTCTGACCGCACGGCTGGGCATAGCCTCGATTGTCCTGGCGAGCATGAGCTTGCTGTGCGCACGCGATCTGCTGATCCCCGCTGAACAGCCGCTACGCACTGGCTATTGGCTGGCCGGCAGCGTTGCGCTGTTCTGCGGCGTAGGCTTGACGCTACGCGCCATTGCCAGCCTGACCAGCCTGTCACCCGCCGTAGCGATAAGCGATAACCCGCTGCAGAGCGCCACCCTGCTCGGGGCGATGGTCGCCCAGATCGGCCTGGCCAGCAGCTTTATCCTGATGACCCACTATCGCACCGCAATGGCATTGCATCATCTGTCGGAACGGGATGCTCTGACCGACACGCTAAACCGCCGCAGCCTCCACGAACAGGCTAGCCAGATTTTGCACAACGCTCGGGAGCGGGCGCTGCCGGTCACGCTGATCATGCTCGACGCCGATCATTTCAAACGGATCAACGACGAGTTTGGCCATCAGACCGGCGATGCGGTGCTGTGTCATATGGTCGCAAGGATTCGCCAGCATTTACGCGCCCACGACCTGCTCGGGCGCTACGGCGGCGAAGAATTTGTACTGGTGCTGCCCGGGCTGAATACCGAAAGCGCCAGCCAGGTCGCGGAGCGCATTCGCATGGGCCTATGCGCCCAGCCATGGCACACGGCAGACACGCCCGTGCCCTTGAGCGTCAGCCTGGGGGTGGCCTGTTCCGATCAGCAGGGCTATATATTCGATACCTTGCTCGGCGCCGCCGACGCTGCGCTTTACCGCGCCAAAGCGTTGGGCCGGAACCGGGTCGAACTCGCCCAGCAGCCCGGATCAGACCCCAAGGAACAAATGGCATTACGCTTGCTGTCGCAATTCCGTCATAATCTGGACGTATAACGTCAACCAGATAGGGACAAAGCAAGCTGGCCAATATTGGCCCTACTTTGCGCCCGAGGAGTTCCCGTGAGTTTTGATGCCGTGAATCGCCAGTTCCCCAACAGCCGCCTGCGCCGCCTGCGCCGTGATGATTTCTCTCGGCGCCTGGTGCGCGAACATCGGCTCAGCGTGGATGACCTGATCTACCCGGTATTTGTGCTGGAAGGCCAGCAGCAGCGTGAAGCCATCAGCTCCATGCCCGGTATCGAGCGGCTATCCATCGACCTGCTGGTGGAAGAGGCGGCCGAGTTGGTTGCCTTGGGCATTCCTGCGGTGGCGCTGTTCCCGGTCACCCCGCTGGAGCGCAAATCGCTGGACGGCGCCGAAGCCTGGAACCCCGAAGGCCTGGCCCAGCGTGCCACTCGCGCTTTGAAAGCGGCCTTCCCGCAGCTTGGGGTAATTACCGATGTGGCGCTCGACCCCTTCACCACCCACGGCCAGGACGGCATCATCGACGAGGACGGCTACGTCCTCAACGACATCACTATTGACGCCCTGGTCAAACAGACTCTCTCCCACGCCGAAGCCGGCGCCGACATAGTCGCACCCTCCGACATGATGGATGGCCGCGTCGGCGCCATGCGCCGTGCATTGGAGGAAGCAGGACACGTGAACACGCGCATCCTGGCCTACTCTGCCAAGTATGCCAGCGCCTATTACGGCCCTTTTCGTGATGCGGTCGGTTCGGCCGGCAATCTGGGTAAAAGCAATAAAGCCTCCTACCAGATGGATCCAGGCAACTCGGATGAAGCCCTGCATGAAGTCGCCTGCGACCTGTCAGAGGGCGCGGATATGGTCATGATCAAACCGGGCATGCCCTACCTGGACATTGTTCAGCGGGTAAAAAGTACCTTCAAGGTGCCCACCTTCGTCTACCAGGTGAGCGGTGAATACGCGATGCACCAGGCGGCGATCGCCAACGGCTGGCTAAGTGAAGCGGTGATTCTTGAGTCTCTGACCGCATTCAAGCGTGCCGGAGCAGACGGCATTCTGACCTATTTTGCCAAAACGGCCGCCCGCCAATTGCAGGAACGCGGCTAGACTTACAAGCAATTCATTTTGAGGTAATCATGCAAGAGGTGACAGCAGTGCGCGAAGAGCTGGACGAGATACCCGAGATCGCGCCAGAGGTAGTCGAGGAGCTGCCAGCCCTTCCGGCGCCGAGTGAGCCCTCAGCGCCGGCAGCGGATATCAACGCGCCCGAGCTCTACATTCACCGCGAGCTGTCGCAACTGCAGTTCAATATACGCGTGCTTGAGCAGGCGCTGGATGAGTCCTATCCGCTGCTTGAGCGCCTTAAATTCCTGCTGATCTTCTCCAGCAATATTGACGAGTTCTTCGAGATCCGCGTAGCCGGCCTGAAGAAGCAGATCACTTTCGCCCGCGAACAGACCGGGCCAGACGGCCTTCAGCCGCAACAGGTTCTGTCCAAGATCAGTGAAATTGCTCACCAGCAGATCACCCGGCAGTACGCGCTACTGAACGACATGCTGCTGCCGCAACTGGCGGAAAAGGGCATTCGCTTCGTGCGTCGCCACCAATGGACGCACAAGCAGACGCTGTGGGTACGCCGTTACTTCCGGCAGGAAGTGGCGCCGATCATCAGCCCGATCGGCCTGGATCCCACGCATCCGTTCCCACTGCTGGTCAACAAGAGCTTGAACTTCATCGTCCAGCTTGAGGGTACAGATGCCTTTGGCCGTGACTCGGGGCTGGCGATCATTCCTGCACCGCGCTCGCTGCCGCGGCTGATTCGCATGCCTGATGAACTGTGCTCAGGCGGCGACAATTTCGTATTTCTGTCGTCGATGATCCACGCCCATGCCGACGATCTGTTCCCCGGCATGAAAGTACTCGGCTGCTACCAGTTCCGCCTGACACGTAACGCTGACCTGATCGTTGACCCGGACGAAGTCGATGACCTGGCCCGCGCATTGCGCGGTGAGCTGCTGTCGCGCCGCTATGGTGATGCGGTACGGCTGGAAGTAGCCGATAATTGCCCAAAACCCCTGACCGATTTCCTGCTCAAGCAGTTTGGCCTGAATGAGTCCGAACTCTATGAAGTCAATGGACCGGTTAACCTGACCCGGCTGTTTTCGATCACAGGACTGGAAAACCACAGCGACCTGCAGTTCCCAACCTTCAGCCCGGGCATCCCGAAGCTGCTGTCGAGTGCAGACACCCTGTTCCAGGCTATTTCCAAGCAGGATATTCTGCTCCAGCACCCGTACGAGTCCTTCAGCCCGGTCGTCGACCTGTTGCGCCAGGCCGCGCAGGATCCCAACGTACTGGCGATCAAGCAGACGCTCTACCGCACCGGCGCCAACTCCGAGATCGTCAACGCGCTGGTCGAGGCCGCGCGGAACGGCAAGGAAGTGACCGTCGTGATCGAGCTGCGTGCTCGCTTTGACGAGGAATCCAACCTGCAACTGGCCAGCCGCCTGCAGCAGGCCGGGGCCGTGGTGATCTATGGCGTGGTCGGCTTCAAGACACACGCCAAGATGATGCTGATCCTGCGCCGCGAAGAAAAGCTGCTCAGGCGCTATGTCCATATGGGTACTGGTAACTACCATGCCGGCAACGCCAGGCTTTATACCGATTACAGTATTCTCACCTCGGACCTAGCACTGACCGAAGACGTGCACAAACTCTTCAACCAGTTGATTGGCATGGGCAAGACCCTGCGCATGAAAAAACTGCTACAGGCGCCCTTTACCCTGAAAAAGCGCCTGCTGGAGCTGATCAACCGGGAAACCCTGACAGCGCAAGCGGGCCGGCCCGCGCATATCATTGCCAAGGCCAACGCCCTGACCGATGCAAAGATCATCAAGGCACTTTACAAGGCTTCACAGGCTGGAGTGAAAATCGATTTGATCGTGCGTGGCATGTGCTGCCTGCGCCCGGGCGTGCCCGGCGTATCGCACAACATCAACGTACGCTCGATTATCGGCAGGTTTCTGGAGCACAGCCGGGTGTATTACTTCCTCAACGACGGCCAGGAGCAGGTGTGGATGTCGAGCGCGGACATGATGGAGCGTAACCTCGACAAGCGCGTGGAAACCTGCTTCCCCCTTGAGGGCAAGAAGCTGATCACCCGAGCCAAGCAGGAACTACAGGTGTTCATGACCGACAATACCCAGAGCTGGATACTGCAAACTGACGGCACCTATGTGCGCAGCAGCCCGACCGGGAACCAGTTGGCCCGCAGTGCACAGAGCACTCTGCTGGAGAAGCTGGCCAGCTCCCCTCAGCGTACCGTCAACGTATAACCGGCCTTGGCCCAGAACTGCGCTTCCTGAGCGAAATCAGCCTGGGTCAGGGGATTGGCATCCAGCCAGCCATCTGGAAAATGCAGATCCAGATGGGTCTCGCCAGCCTCAACCTGCAGCTCCGGCATCGTCTGGTTTCCGCGAATGTGGTGATACAGAATCGCCAGACGCAGAAGCATGCACAAGCGCAGCAGCGTGACGGCTTCCTCACCGATTTCCGACAGGCGTTCAGCACTCGGCAGATTGCGCCGATGCCCGCGCACCAGCAGGGCCAATGCCTGCTGTTCCTGGCGTGAGAAACCGGCCAGATCGGCATGTTCGATCAAGTAGGCGCCGTGCTTGTGATACTGGTTGTGCGCAATATCCAACCCAACCTCGTGCACCCGCGCCGCCCAACAGAGCATATTGGCCTGTTTATCGTTGTCGTCATCCAAACCCCAGGCCACAGACACCTTGCCAAACAGGCTCAGCGCCTTGCTCTCGACCCGCGCCGCCTGCTCCAGATCCACATGGCAGCGCTCCATCAGGGCACTGAGCGTACGCTCACGCACGTCTTCATGGCGGTGACGGCCGAGCAGGTCGTAGAGTACACCCTCGCGCAGCGCGCCCTCGGAATGGCTCATCACCTGTACACCCAGGGCGTCGATAATGGCTTCGAGTATCGCCAGGCCCGCCGGAAGAATGGGGCGCCGGTCCGGTTTGAGGCCAGGAATATCCAGCTTGTCGACCTGCCCGGCCTTGAACAGCTTGCGCTTGAGCCAGCCCAGCCCTTCGGGGGTCAATTCATCCTGGCTGCGCCCCCCCGACTGAATGCACTGGCGGATCGTACGAATGGTGCCCGAAGCGCCGACCGCTTCCTGCCAACCCAGGCGCTGGATCGCCTGCTCGATCTGCATCAGCTCCAGACGTGCAGCGGTATAGGCCTGCGCGTAACGCCCGGGCGTCACCTTGCCGTCGGGGAAGTACAGGCGGGTAAAGGAAACACAGCCCATCTGCAGACTTTCGCGCAGAATCGATTCAAAACGTTCACCCACGATAAATTCGGTACTACCGCCACCGATATCCACCACCAGGCGTTTGCCGGCATCATCGGCCTGGGTATGGGCTACACCGAGATAGATCAGACGCGCCTCTTCCCGGCCTGAAACCACGTCAACACGGTGACCGATGATCTGCCGCACCTGGCGCATGAACTGCGCGCGATTGCGCGCTTCACGCAAGGCATTGGTGCCGACGATGCGTACCGCGCCCTCCGGCAAGCCGTTGGTCAGCTGAGCAAAACGGCGCAAGCAGTCAATGCCGCGCTGCATCGCCTCCTCAGTCAGGTCACCCTGCTCGTTAAGGCCAGCAGCAAGCTGCACCTTCTCGCCAAGACGCTCCAGAATGCGGATTTCGCCATGATCGACCTTGGCCAGCACCATATGGAAGCTGTTTGACCCCAGGTCAATTGCTGCGACCAATGGAATATCAGCCTGTTTTCTCTGCACCATGCGCCAGCCTCAAAGGGTGTTTGCGCCGATTCTAACACCCCAACGTGACCTTGTGCCTGCTGGCGTCCGCCTTCCGCTTCTCGTTCGGGTGATGCTATAGTGAGGGCCAGCAAGCCCTTGATCCCCTGGAGAGACGAATGAGTGATTTGATTGTGCATGTCACCGACGGCAGCTTCGACAGCGAAGTGCTGAAGGCAGATGGCCCTGTACTGGTCGACTACTGGGCTGAATGGTGTGGTCCGTGCAAGATGATTGCCCCAGTGCTCGACGAGATTGCCAAGGAATATGAAGGCAAACTGAAGATCTGCAAACTGAACATCGACGAAAATGCCGATACCCCGCCGAAATATGGCGTGCGTGGCATACCAACGCTGATGCTGTTCAAGGATGGCAACATCGAGGCCACCAAGGTCGGCGCGCTGTCCAAGTCACAGCTGGCTGCATTCCTCGACAGCAATATCTGATTGCCTTCCCCCGGCGCGTTTTTTTCTGGCTGGGGGTGTTTTTCTGCTTGCCAGCTATGGACGTCACCCACAAGCAGTGCTAGATTTGCCCATCAACTCTTTGCCGCACCCTGCGGCCGTGGCTTTCCAACATCAGCCAAACCCATCGCCCCATAGCCTTATGGCGGCCTGTTACTAACCCGTCCTGCCGAAAGACACTATATCCTACCGACCCTATGAACCTGACTGAACTCAAACAAAAGCCAATTACCGAACTGCTGGAAATCGCCGAACAGATGGGCCTGGAAAATATGGGCCGGTCGCGTAAACAGGACGTGATTTTCGCCACCCTGAAAAAGCATGCCAAGGGCGGTGAAGATATTCACGGTGATGGCGTGCTGGAAATCCTCCAGGACGGTTTCGGCTTCCTGCGCTCCGCAGACTCCTCTTATCTCGCTGGCCCTGACGACATTTACGTCTCGCCTAGCCAGATCCGTCGTTTCAACCTGCGCACTGGCGACACCATCTCCGGCAAGATCCGCCCGCCGAAAGATGGCGAACGTTATTTTGCGCTGCTGAAAGTTGACTCGATCAACTTCGACAAACCGGAAAACACCAAGAGCAAGATTCTGTTCGAGAATCTGACGCCCCTGTTTCCGACCCAGCGCCTGACGATGGAAGCCGGTAACGGCTCGACCGAAGACCTGATGGCGCGGATCATCGATTTGTGTGCACCGATCGGCAAGGGCCAGCGCGGCCTGCTGGTTGCCCCGCCAAAAGCGGGTAAGACATTGATGCTGCAGAACATCGCCGCCAATATCGCGCGCAACAATCCTGAATGCCATCTGATCGTGCTCCTGATCGACGAGCGTCCGGAAGAAGTGACCGAGATGCAGCGCACCGTGCGCGGCGAAGTGGTTGCATCGACCTTCGACGAACCGCCAAGCCGTCACGTACAAGTGGCTGAAATGGTGATCGAAAAGGCCAAGCGCCTGGTTGAGCACAAGAAAGACGTGATCATCCTGCTCGACTCCATTACCCGTCTGGCCCGTGCCTACAACACTGTGATTCCTAGCTCCGGCAAGGTCCTCACCGGTGGTGTTGACGCCCACGCCCTGGAGAAGCCCAAGCGTTTCTTTGGCGCTGCGCGGAATATCGAGGAAGGTGGCAGCCTGACTATCATTGCCACGGCCCTGGTCGATACCGGCTCGAAGATGGACGAAGTGATCTACGAGGAGTTCAAAGGTACCGGCAACATGGAGATCCACCTGGATCGCAAGATTGCCGAGCGCCGCGTATTCCCTGCGATCAACATCAACCGCTCCGGCACCCGCCGTGAAGAGTTGCTGACCAGCGAAGATGAACTGCAACGGATGTGGATCCTGCGCAAGATTCTGCACTCGATGGACGAAATCGCCGCGATTGAATTCCTCCTTGATCGTCTGAAAGACACCAAGACCAACGATGAATTCTTCCAGTCGATGAAGCGCAGCAAAAACTAAGCTGCAAGCGCCAAGCCTCAAGCTGCAAGTAGCCCTGCGCTGCTTGCAGCTTGTTGCACTTTACGCCCCCCGACAGGCTATTTTGTCGGCATAATGCGCTTCCGACCAGACAAACCAGGCTGATGCAATCCCCGGACTGCTTGCAGCTTGCCGCTTGAGGCTTGAAGCTCCAATGCAATACTCCGATCTACGCGACTTTATCAAAGGCCTGGAACAGCGCGGCGAACTCAAGCGCATCCAGACGCCCGTCTCCCCCGTACTGGAAATGACCGAAATCTGCGACCGCACCCTGCGCCAGGGTGGGCCTGCATTGCTGTTCGAAAATCCCACAGGTTATGACATGCCGGTACTCGGCAACCTGTTCGGCACGCCGCAGCGGGTGGCCATGGGCATGGGCGCGGAGGAGGTCAGTGAGCTGCGCGAGATCGGCAAACTGCTGGCCTTTCTCAAGGAGCCTGATCCGCCGAAGGGGTTGAAGGACGCCTGGTCGAAGCTGCCGATTTTCCGCAAGGTCATTTCCATGGCCCCCAAGGTGGTGCGTGATGCGCCCTGCCAGGCCGTGGTGCTGGAAGGTGAAGATGTCGACCTTGGCGCCATCCCGGTGCAAACCTGCTGGCCCGGCGATGCCGGCCCGCTGATCACCTGGGGCCTGGTCGTCACCAAGGGGCCAAACAAGGAACGTCAGAATCTGGGGATCTACCGCCAGCAGGTGATTGGCCGTACCAAGCTGATCATGCGCTGGCTCAGCCATCGTGGCGGCGCGCTGGATTTCAAGGAATGGTGTGAAAAGCATCCGGGCGAACCCTTCCCGATTGCCGTGGCATTGGGCGCGGATCCTGCCACCATTCTCGGCGCTGTAACCCCGGTACCGGACAGCCTGTCCGAGTACGCCTTTGCCGGTCTATTACGCGGCCAGCGCACCGAGCTGGTGAAGTGCCGTGGCTCGGCGTTGCAGGTGCCTGCAAGCGCTGAAATTGTACTCGAAGGCGTCATCCATCCAGGCGAGATGGCCGATGAAGGGCCGTTCGGCGACCATACCGGCTACTACAACGAAGTGGATCGCTTCCCGGTCTTTACCGTCGAGCGGATTACCCGTCGTGAAAAGCCGATCTACCACAGCACCTATACTGGCCGCCCACCGGATGAGCCGGCCATTCTGGGCGTGGCTCTGAATGAAGTTTTCGTGCCGATTCTGCAAAAGCAGTTTCCGGAGATTACCGACTTCTATCTGCCGCCAGAGGGCTGCTCATACCGCATGGCGGTCGTATCGATGAAGAAGCAGTATCCCGGGCACGCCAAGCGCGTCATGCTTGGCGTCTGGAGTTTTCTGCGGCAGTTCATGTATACCAAGTTTGTTATCGTCACCGATGACGACATCAATATCCGCGACTGGAATGATGTGATCTGGGCCATTACCACACGCATGGATCCCAAGCGCGATACGGTGATGATCGATAACACGCCGATCGACTATCTGGACTTTGCCTCGCCGGTCTCCGGCCTGGGCAGCAAGATGGGTCTGGACGCTACCAACAAGTGGCCAGGCGAAACCAGCCGCGAGTGGGGCATCGCCATCGCCCAGGACCCTGCCGTAAAACAGCGGGTAGACGCCATCTGGGCGGAACTGGGCATTGACTGACAGCGGCAACTACAAAGTGCTGATCCAGCCGCGCGGGCATGTGCTGCAGGTACAGCCCGCTGAGCGGATACTGGATGCCGCGCGGCGCCTGGGATTTACCGCACCGCAAAGCTGTCGTAATGGTAATTGCCATATCTGCGCTGCTACGCTTGTCAGCGGGCAGGCGCATCAAGCCGGGCAAGCACGGCTCGGCGGCGACGAGATCTATACCTGCCTGGCCGAGCCAATGCAGGACTGCGAACTTCTATGGGAGGGTATCTTGGCTCCAAACGAATTACCGTTGAACGCGATTGCCTGTCAGGTGGCCGCTTGCGAGCCGCTCGGTGGCGAGGTCTGGCGTGTGCTGTTGCGTATGCCGGCAGGCAAACAGCTGCGCTACCACGCTGGCCAATACCTGCTGCTGACGCGCCCCGACGGCGAGGCCTCGGCCTTTTCCATCGCCTCGGCGCCCCATGAAGGCCGCGATCTGGAGCTGCATATTCTCGGCCGCGAACCCGCTACGCTGGAGCTGATAAACGAGCTGCGTGACAAGCGCATCGCCCATGTACAAGTACCCCTGGGCGACTGCCACCTGGCCCAGTTACCCGACAGGCCAGTCGTGTTGATTGCTGCCGGCACGGGCCTGTCGCAGATGCAGAGCATGGTTCAGCATCTGCTGAATGTCGGCTTTGCGCATGCGATCCACCTGTATTGGGGGGTGCGCCACGGGGACGAGCTTTATCAGGCCGCCCATTGGGCGTCGTGGCAGCAAAACAGCAAGCTGGTAGTGCATCAGATTGTCAGTGACCACCCCGAATGGATTGGCCGCCAAGGGCTTTTGCACCAGGCTATCACTGAGGATCTAGGCGATCCTAGTGAGTACGAGTTCTATGTCAGCGGGTCACCTGCCATGGTCTATGCCACGCTGGACGCACTGGTTGAAGCGGGCATGCCTGCTGAACAGATGCACGCCGACGTGTTCAGTTACGCACCCCGGGGTTAACCGGGGGCGCGTTTCTGGATCAGCTCAGCGGGGAGCCGGCATGGGCAATACCGGCAGGTCATTGGCCATCAGCTCAAAACCCTGGCGCAGCATGGCCTGGCTGGCCGCATGATCGCCCAGATGCTCCAGCAGCCGAACCAGTTCGGCGCAGGTCTGGATATCACGTCGGCTGGCATAGCTGGCTTCGAGATATTCCCGGGCTTTGCCCCATAGACTATTGCGCAGAGCCAGGCGACCCAATGCCAGCAACAGCGTCGCATTGTGCGGGTGTTCAGTCAGCCAATGCTCGGCCGTGGTCAGCTGTCTGGCAGGATCCTTGCCCTGGACCAAACCATACAGGTGCACCAGCCGCTCGTTGAAGGTCTGACGCAGTGCATGGCGCAAGGTCTCTTCAACCAGCTCCGAGTGCCCCAGCACCCGCAGTTGCAGGCAGTAAGCTTCGATCAGCGCAGGGTCCTGCTTGAGCTGCTTGGGCAAGGGCTCCCACACCGCTGTTACGGCGTTGGTCTGACCGGGTTCCTGATGCTGCCCGCGCACGCCCGCCTGACTGAGCAGAGCGATATAAACCTGATGTTCCAGCGCCTGCTGATCAGCGGGCTTGAGCAGTTTGTGGCGACGCAGCTCGGGCAGCAACTGTTCAAGACGCTGCCAGTCTTCCAGCCGCGCATACAGCTGGCCCATCAGCTTCAACGCATACAGGTGCTTGGGATGGTCCTTGCGCAAGCGCGTCAGCGTAGCCAGCGCCTGTTCCAACTGCCCGCGGGCAATCTGCAACTGCGCCTGGGTAACCGCGATGGCCACATCAGCTTTAGGGATGGTCTCATAGGCTTCGCGCAGCAGACTTTCGCTTTCGACATAGTCTTCCAGCTCATGTGCTGCACGTGCCGCCGCCAGATAGTTGATCAGCGGCTGCTCGGTATGCGGAGCCGAGCGCTTGAGCAGCCGCAAGGCGTTGCTCCAGTGGCCCTCGGCAAACTCGAGAAGCCCGCGGGTGGCCACCTGATTGGCGCGCCGCTCGCGATTATGCCGTGACCAGGGGTTGATACGCCGCCCCGATACATTCAGCACCCGGATGACCGCGCGCAATAGTGACAACAACAGCCACAGAGCCAGCAGAAAGCCCACGCCGACCCAGATACTCGTCTCTATGGACATGTTGCGCCAGGCAATCAGGATATAACCGGGGTCCTCGGCAACGGCCATGCCCAGCAGCGCTGCAACCAGCAGCACAGCCAGAACGGCGAGATAACTTTTACTCATTCTGAAGCCTCCCCATTACCCGTGGCTAGGCTGCGGCGGCTCTGGATATAGGCTGCCAGACCTTGCTGCAAAGGCGACAGGTCCGGGGGCGACAGGCTGACCTCCTGCTCGGCAAGGCTCTCAAGCTGGCTTTGCATGGCCTGCACCTGCGGATTTTCCAGCTCGAAATACTGCCTGAGCATGCCGTCGGCCTGTTCAAGACTGGAGGTGTACACATCGGACTCGCCGCGCAGCGCAGCCCACTGGGCCTGCTCCATGGTCAGTTGCAAGGTGCGCTGAACCCGCTGCAGCTCAGCCTCGTCGAGCAGCGGGGTGATGACCTTTCCGCGCTGGAAGTCGACCCGCACATAACGCTCCAGACGCATCAGCACACGCTCGGCGCGGGTACGTCGGGCTAGCCGATCTTCGTACTCTTCTTCAACGCTCAGCTCCTCCGGATCAAATACCGGCACCGGCAAGGCAACCAGCCGGGTGACCTGTTCACGCATCGCCGCCAAGCGCAGATAGACGCCAGCCCGGTCAATTTCAGGCAGCGAGCTCAGCTCGCCCTGGAACTGCGCCAACTGCTCACGCACGGCAAATACGCCGCTGTCAGGCTGGTTTTGCAAAATATTGTCGACCGCAGAAAGCAGCTCACGGGCCGAGGTAATATCCTGCGAAGCCAGCAGGCGCAGGCTGGCCAGGCGCAGCAGATACTCGGCCTCAGCCAATTTCCAGTCAGACTGGGCATCGCCCTGCAGGGTGTCCAGTCGCTGGCTGACCGCCTGTTGGCTACGCTGAAGGTCAGCGCTCAAACCTTCGATTTGCTGCCACTCGCTGGCCGTTGGCAAACCCTCCAGACGAGCCTCTAGCTGTTGCTGATTCTGTTCCTGAGCAGCCTGCAGCTGTGCCACTTGCTCACTCAGCGCGGCCTCACTGGCTTGTCGCTGATCGGTTTGATACCACTGCAAACCGCTGAGCCCCAGTGCCGCCAGGGCCACCAGTAACGCCAGTGCAGAAACACCCCGACCCGGCCCTGGCTTGACCGTCGCCGGTCTGGGAGGCGTTCCACCGGGAGGCGACCCTCCGGGCGGTGTGCTTCCAGGAGGTACTGAGCCAGGAGGTGGCGAGCCCGCCGCCGGCTTGGAGGTGGACTTGGCGGATGAGGAAGGCTCGGGCTTGCTAGACTGATCTTTGCCAGCCGAATCTCTGGTGACCGAATCTTTACTCGCCGCCGCGCCTGCCACGGGCGAACCCGCCGGTAGCGGTGCGGGAGAGGGTGCAACAGATGTCGCAACAGCGGAACTTGCTGATGCCGCTACAGAATCCTTGGTCAAGGATGCATCGCTGGCTGAGGCAGGTGTCGCTGAGGAAGCGCCACTGAGCAAGGCATTCGCCTCGGCGTCAGTGGGCGTAGCAGCAGGCATGACAGCGGGCTCTACAGGCTTTGTCGGATCGACAGGCTGCGCCGCAGTAGGAACCGGGTCGCCCTTGGCTTTTTTATTGCCCTTGCCGCTGTTGTTGTTCTGATCTGTCGGTTTCACACTATTCCCCTTGTCACGTCAGCGGATGAGCCTTTACGGCTTCGATCACGGCGCTGTCATCCGCACCGTTGCATACAATTATGTCCCGACAGCCCAATGCCGCTGCCCTGTCTGCCACACGCTGGCTAGGCACCCAGCAGCGCCATCCGACTTGCTGCGGCCAGTGCCCGGCGGCCGCCTGATGCCAGTATTCCAGCGCTTGCACGCTGAGCACCAGTATACCCGTGACACCGGCGCCAGCGGCTTTCTGCAGCCCGCGCGGCAAATCGTCCGCGGGGCAGCGCCGATAAAACTCCAGATAGTCTACCCGCCCACCCTTGTCGCGGATCGCCTGCGCCAGGTACTCGCGTCCACCCACGCCGCGCCAGATCAGCACCCGCAGGTGATTGGTGCCTAATAGAGCCTGCCAGCGCGGCAAAGCCATAAGAGCCTCAGAATCCTGGCCCTGATCCGGCGCCTGCGCCGGGAGCCCGGCCGCTTGCAGTATTGCCGCGGTGCTATGCCCCACCGCAAACCAGTCAATCCCGACCGGCATCTGCGGCCAGTAAGCATCCAACCGCTCCACACCCAGTCTGGCGGCGACTGGACTGACAACAATGACCGCGTTATACCGATCAATATCGAGCATCAGCTCACGCTGATCCGGGGACTCGGGTTGCGGCTCGATACTGAGCAGCGGCAGGCTGCGTGTGCTTACCCCAAGCGCAGCCAAGGCACTGGCCAGACGCTGGTTGTCCGGCTCCGCTCGGGTCAGCAGCAGCACACCGGTCACTGCGGTTGGGCGTCCTGGTAAACCGCATCAAGAATCTGTTGAGCGCCCTGGGCGAGCAAGTCTTCTGCTACCTGGATACCCAACGCTTCCGGCGCCGAATCCGCGCCCGTCGCCTGGGCAGTCAGCAGTAGCGTGCCGTCCGGGTTACCCACCATGCCGCGCAGCCACAACTGGCCATTGGCGCGCTCGGCATAGCAGGCAATCGGAACCTGACAACCCCCGTTGAGATGCGTATTGAGTGCACGCTCGGCGCGCACGCGCAGCGCACTGTCCTCATCATTGAGCGGCGCCAGCAAGGCATGCAATTCGGTATCGGCGCTGCGGCATTCGATGCCCACCGCGCCCTGACCGCCTGCTGGCAGACTTTCTTCGGGGGGCATCGCGTAACGAATGCGCTCATCGAAGCCCAGACGCATCAGACCAGCCGCGGCGAGTATGATGGCGTCATACTCGCCGGCATCCAGCTTGGCCAGCCGGGTGTTCACATTGCCGCGCAGAAAGCGCACGGTCAGATCTGGCCGGCGCGCCATGATTTGCGCCTGACGGCGCAGGCTCGAGGTGCCCACTACGCTGCCCTGCGGCAGGCTGTCGACATGCTCGAAGTGATTGGATACAAAGGCATCACGCGGGTCTTCGCGCTCACAGATCACATACAGACCCAGCCCTTCGGGAAAGGCCATGGGCACATCCTTCATGGAATGCACCGCCAGGTCCGCCTCATCGTTGAGGATTGCGGTCTCAAGCTCTTTGACGAACAGCCCCTTGCCGCCGATTTTTGCCAGCGGCGAGTCAAGCAGTTGATCGCCGCGGCTGACCATGGGCACCAGGCTGACGGTCAGCTCGGGGTGCAATTGTTCAAGGCGCGCTTTGACAAACTCGGCCTGCCACAGGGCCAGGGCGCTCTTGCGGGTGGCAATTCGCAGATGTCGACTCATGGGATTCTCGTTCAAAACCAACCGGCATGATACGCCATGCCCAGGCTGGCATCCACGCGGGTCTGTATCACACCAAGGGTTTTGAACGAATAGGTCACAACTGGCCCATGAGTTTGCGCAGCCCGGGCACATGCCGACGGCTGACGGTCAGGGCGTCACCAGGCAGGCCCTTGAGCTGCAACTGAAAGTGCCCTATAGAGCTGCGGTGCAGGCGCTCAATACGATGCCTTGCTACCAGCGCGTTGCGGTGGATGCGCACGAAATAATCGCCAAACTCATCTTCCAGAGCTTTGAGCGGTTCGTCCAGCAGGACTTCACCGTCAGTATGGCGCAATGTCACGTACTTGTGATCGGCGATGAAGTACAGCACATCATCAATGGGAATCAGCTCCACACCCTTGCGGGTCCGAGCACTGATATGACTGCGCGCCTGCATCACCTCGCCCTGGCCATTCGCCCGGCCCAGGTTGCACAGCTGCATGCGATTCAGCTTCTGCGCCTTGGCCAGCGCATCGGCCAGATCCTCGCTGCGTACCGGCTTCAGCAGGTAGCCCACGGCACTGACAGCAAAGGCTTCCAGCGCATATTCGCCATGCGCCGTACAGAAGATCACGGCCGGCGCATCGGGCATTTCACATAGCTTGGCGGCGGCCTGCAGGCCGTCCATGCCCGGCATGCGTATATCCAGCAGCACGATGTCCGGTTGCTGCTCGGCAATCAGTTGCAGTGCCTCCTGGCCATTTGCTGCGCTAGTGGGCAGCGGGTCGTAGCCAGGCAAGGCGGTTATCAGTCGGGCCAGTCTCTCTCTGGCCAAGGGTTCATCATCGGCGATAAGTACTTTCATGCCTTAATGACTTCTCTGCAAAATGGACGACGGGTGTTTACAAGGATAGACCAGCCTGCTGAAGAAGCGCGTCTCTTCACGCCAGGATTCGACTTTAGCAGTAGGCCCGAAAAGCCCGACAAGCCGAGCACGAATATTATCCAACGCCATACGCGCACCTTGATGGGAGGTCTCTAGTGGTGGACAACTGTTTGATACCACTAGTTCGACGCGACCCTCATCCCAGCGTGCGTCAATACGAATATCGCCGCCTTCAAGACGCGGCTGCAGACCATGCAGGATGGCGTTTTCCAGCAAAGGCTGCAGTGTCAGCAAGGGAATGGGGGTGTTTGATGGCATGCCATCAGTATTCCAGGTGACCTGCAAACGCTCGCCGAGCCGGTATTGCTCAATACGCAGATAGCCCTGGCACAGGCGTAACTCCTCTTCCCAGGTCGCGACACCATCGGCCTCGGACAGATTGGCGCGGAACAGGTCGGCCAGATCAAGCACCGCGTTTTCAGCTTTTGCGGGGGCGCTATCTATGAGGCTGACGATACTGTTCAAGCTATTGAACAGAAAATGCGGGCGGATGCGTGACTGCAAGGATTGCAGCCGTGCCTTCAGTTCCGCCTGTTGCTGACGCTGCCATTGCTGTTGCAGGTAGAAGTAGCGCAGCAGCAGACTGGTCATGATCAGCGCGATCAGACCGTGCCTGAGCATTTGCCCGCCATGCAGCTCCGGCGTGCCGAGCATGCCGGCATCCAGCACCCAGTCGGCCATGACACTGAAAAAGAGCGTCAGGCCCACGACCACGGTAAAACACATGGCCAGCGCCAGCAGCAGCGCCCGGCGCTGCATCCACGCGCGCAAGCGGCACAATAGCGCGGCAGAGAGCAGCACTATCCACTGCACAAACAGGGAGGCCATAGCCAGGTTCAGCCAATTGAAGCCGTCGGCAACCGGTACCGCCAGCACCAGAATAAGCACCATCAGTTCGGCGAGGACCACCAGGGTGAAAACCGCCATGGAGGAACATAGATCCGGGAGGAAGAAATCTTCCCCCGCGTAAGGTTTTCTGAGCAGTGTCCAGAGTCCGTTCTTCATCAGCCAAGTGTCTGCCAGCCGGGCGCCATCACGCAAGCATGAAGTGGTATGCTTACGACCTTTGCCAGCCAAACTTTTCGAATTGCGAGCCAACGCGACCTATGAGCCAAGATCAGACAACCAATCAATCCTGGGGTGGCCGTTTCAGTGAACCGGTGGATGCCTTTGTCGCCCGCTTCACCGCCTCGGTGGATTTTGACAAGCGCCTGTACAAGCACGACATTCAGGGCTCGATTGCCCACGCGACCATGCTGGCCAAGGTCGGCGTGCTGAGCGACGAAGAACGCGACAGCATCCTCGCTGGACTGCGCAGCATCCAGAGCGAAATCGAAACCGGCCAGTTCGACTGGCGCGTCGATCTGGAAGATGTGCACATGAATATCGAAGCGCGGCTGACTGCGCAGATCGGCGTGACCGGCAAGAAGCTGCATACCGGCCGTTCGCGCAACGATCAGGTCGCAACCGATATCCGCCTGTGGCTGCGTGAAGAGATCGACATCATTCTGGTCGAACTGACGCGCCTGCAAACCGGCCTGCTGGATCAAGCTGAGCGCCATGCCCATGTGATCATGCCCGGCTTTACCCATTTGCAGACCGCGCAGCCTGTGACCTTCGGCCATCACCTGCTGGCCTGGTTCGAAATGCTCAGCCGCGACCGTGAACGCCTGCTCGACTGCCGCAAGCGCGTCAACCGCATGCCGCTGGGCAGCGCCGCGTTGGCCGGCACCACCTATCCGATTGACCGCGAGATGACCTGCGAACTGCTCGGCTTTGATGCGGTATCCGGCAATTCGCTGGACGGCGTATCCGATCGGGATTTCGCCATCGAATTCTGCGCCGCCGCTTCCGTGGCGATGATGCACCTGTCGCGCTTCTCCGAGGAACTGGTGCTGTGGACCAGTGCGCAGTTCAACTTTATCGATCTGCCCGACCGCTTTTGCACCGGCTCGTCGATCATGCCGCAGAAGAAGAACCCGGATGTACCTGAGCTGGTGCGCGGCAAGACCGGCCGGGTTTACGGCCACCTGATGGGCCTGCTGACGCTGATGAAGAGCCAACCGCTGGCGTATAACAAGGACAATCAGGAAGACAAGGAGCCGCTGTTCGACGCTGCCGACACCCTGCGCGATTGCCTGCGTGCGTTCGCTGACATGATCCCGGCGATCCAGCCCAAGGTACCGGCCATGCGCGAAGCGGCCCTGCGCGGCTTCTCTACCGCGACCGATCTGGCTGACTACCTGGTACGCAAGGGTCTGCCGTTCCGCGACTGCCATGAAATCGTCGGGCATGCGGTGAAACACGGTGTGGAGTCAGGCAAGGATCTGGCCGAGATGAGCCTGGAAGAACTGCGCCAGTTCAGCGATCAGATCGAGCAGGATGTGTTTGAAGTGCTGACGCTGGAGGGTTCGGTGAACGCCCGTGACCATATCGGCGGCACTGCACCCAAGCAGGTGTTGGCTGCGGTGAAACGCGGACGCCAGCAACTGGCCGACTAAGCTACAAAAGGCCCCGCTGCCTGGCGGGGCCTGTTTTGGCGATCAAACCTGGGGTTGCTGCTGGGTGATGCAATGAATATTGCCGCCGCCGAGCAGAATCTCCCGCCCCGGCACCATCACTACCCGCCTATCCGGAAACAGCTTCTCCAGCAGTGCCTTTGCTGGCTCATCCTGCGGATCATCGAAGCTCGGCGCAACGATACCATCGTTGACGATCAGGAAATTCACGTAAGAACCGGCCAAGCGAATCGACGGATCGCGCGGCTGCGAGCCCGCCACCCGGTCTACTCCTGCACACTCCTCTGCGGTGGCATACATAGGCCCGGGAATCGGCATGCGGTGCACGGTGAGTTCACGGCCCTGGGCATCGCGGCTGGCTTCCAGTACGCGCAAGGCTTTCTGGCAACGATCGAAATTCGGATCCTCGGGATCATCAGTCCAGGCCAGCAGCACTTCAGCGGGGCGGATAAAGCAGCAGAAGTTATCGACGTGGCCATCGGTTTCGTCATTGAACAGCCCTTCAGGCAGCCAGATGACCTTATCGATACCCAGGTGATCGGCCAACTTGATCTCGATCTCTTCACGCACCAGGTGCGGGTTGCGATTGGGATTGAGCAGGCACTCTTCGGTGGTGATCAGTGTACCTTCACCGTCCACATGAAAGGCTCCGCCTTCCAGCACGAAACCCTCGGTGCGGTAACGCGGGCTACGCACCAGGCCAAGAATCTTGTCCGCGACCTGATCATCGCGCTGCCATGGCCAATACAAACCACCGTTAAACCCGCCCCAGGCGTTGAAGGTCCAATCTACGCCACGCAGCCCACCTTGGGCATGGGTGACGAAGGTCGGGCCGGTGTCACGCACCCAGGCATCGTCTGTGGTCAACTCGACCACGCGGATACCCGGATGGCTGAGCTGCAGATTGGCGTTCTCGTACTGCGCCGCAGACACGCACACGGTGACCGGCTCAAAGCTGGCGATCGCGCGGGCCACTTCAGCAAAAGCAGCCTGGGCTGGCTTGGCACCCAGGCGCCAGTTGTCCGTGCGCTCGGGCCAGACCATCCAGGTCTGGCTGTGTGGCGCCCATTCGGCAGGCATGCTGTAACCATCGGCGCGGGGCGTACTGTGCAAGGTATACATCGGGATCAGGACTCCAGTGAACCATCCAGGGTTTTGATCGGGCCATACAGATTGGGCCGGCGATCACGGAAGCTGCCCCAGGCACTGCGGATATGCTCGAGTTGATCCAGATCGAACTGCTGCACCAGTACGCCTTCCTCGGTCTCGTTCAATTCCTGGACCTTGGCGCCGAACTGATCGGCAATGAAGGAAGATCCGTAGAAGGTAATGTCATAGTCATCCTGCTCCTCGCGCCCGATGCGATTACTTGCCACCAGGGGCATCAGGTTGGCGCCGGCATGGCCCTGCTGCACACGCTGCCAATGATCGCGCGAGGTAATGTTCGGATCATGTGGCTCGCTACCAATCGCCGTGGGGTAGAACAGAATTTCCGCGCCCATCAGCGCCATGCTGCGCGCACACTCAGGGAACCACTGATCCCAGCAGATACCCACGCCGATCTTGGCGTAGCGGGTCTGCCAGACCTTGAAGCCGGTGTCGCCCGGGTTGAAATAATATTTTTCGTGATAACCGGGGCCATCGGGAATATGGCTCTTGCGATACAACCCCAGGTTGCTGCCGTCGGCATCGATAATCACGATGCTGTTGAAGCGCGCCCGGCCAGCCAGCTCGAAAAAGCTGATCGGCAATACCACCTGCAGCTCCTTGGCCAGCGCCTTGAAATGCGCAATGGCCGGGTTCTGATCGATGGTGGTGGCCAACTGCAGATACTCGGCATTGGGCTTCTGGCAAAAATACGGGGTTTCAAACAGCTCCTGAATCAGGATGATCTGCGCGCCTTTGTCAGCCGCTTCACGGACCAGCTTTTCAGCCTTGTCGATATTGGCCTGGCGATCCCAGGAACAGCTCATCTGGGTGGCAGCAACGGTAACGAGACGACTCATGGCAAACTCCTGCAAATACGATAAGAATGGCCAGACATGCCCAGCCGTTTTAATAGAATATCAAGCTCTGGGGCCAACGCGGCCAGCGCGCGGATCAGCCCCTTTCCAGCGGGGACTGCCGGTAGAACGCCTGCAACTGGCGATACACACCCGGCAGCGCGTCATACAACCTCTGCGGCTGCTCGAAAAAAGTCTCGCTGAGCACCGCAAAAAATTCGGCCGGATCCTCCAGCGCGTACTCATCCAGCGGCAGCGGCGCGCCGCGTTCGTGCAGATCCTGCAGGTAGTCCCAGGCGGCGGTAAACTCCGTCTTCCACTGGACCGCATCCATATCCGCATGCAGCGGCGGCGCCCCATTGGCGCCATCCCAGCGCATATCCAGCGTGTGCGCCAACTCGTGCAGCACCACATTAGCGGCATCAACTCCGCCGGCATGCTCAACATCCTGCCAGGACAATACCACTGGCCCGGACTGCATGGTCTCACCACTCAAGGCGCGCCGCTCAGCATGCACTATGCCGAATTCGTCATGCCATTCATGCTCGGCAACAAAGGGCCCGTCATACACCAGTACGGTTTTCCAGCGGTCATACCACTCCAGCCCGAGATTCAACACAGGCACCGCTGCCATACCGGCAATGCGCAGGCGCATGCTGTCCGTCAGTTGCAGCTCACCCACGCCCTGCAAGCGCTTGTGCAAGAGTAAATGCAGGGCGAGCTGCTGCAACCGCTCGCGCTCGGCAGCTGGATAACGCAGGTAAACAGCCCAGTCTCCCAAGGCGCTCTGCCAGTCCGCCGCCGTCACGCCCAGCGCCTCTATACGCCGAGCATCGCGCCACTCCTTCAAGTCCCGCAACACGGTCAACCTCCAGACTCACTAACGCGCATCGCGCAGCCGATACCATAACAGGGCTAGCGCTCGAATGGCGGTTTGCACGCTGGTACCCGGCGGCACGGGCGCATGTTTGAACCGAGCAAAAAGATCAAAACCCTGCTCCTGGCCCATAACTGCCTCGGCCATCAGTTTGCCGGCCAACCCCGCTAGCGCGACACCTTGCCCGGAATAGCCCTGAGTAAAGAGCACGCGCGAGCCAAGCCGGCCGAAGTGCGGCGCCTTGCTGGCCGTCATCGCTACCTGGCCGCCCCACAGGTAGTCGAAGTCCACTTCAGACAGCGCCGGGAAAACCCGTGTCATGCGTTGGCGCATGGTGCTGCGCAGCGCTTCCGGGCGAGCATCCCGCGCACTGGCGCGCCCGCCAAACAGCAAGCGGCCATCGGCAGTAAGTCGATAATAGTCGATCAGGGTATTCATATCGCAGACAGCTGCGCGCGAGGGGATCAGTTGATTCGCCAGTTCGCCCAAGGGTGCGGTGGCGCCCACATAACTGCCAATCGGCATGAAGCGTCGCTGCTGCCAGGGTAGCAGCTTGCCTATATAGGCATTCCCGGCGAGTAGCAGGTGGCCGGCGCGGATCTGCCCTTGGGCGGTATGCACCAAGACACCGTCAACGTTCTGTTGATAGCCAAGTACGGGGGAACGTTCAAACAATTGGGCGCCATGCCGTTCGGCGGCCAGGCCAAGTCCAAGTACATACTTGAGCGGGTGCAGGTCACCGCCGCCCATATCCATGATCCCGGCTTGATAGTCGGCGTTAAGCAGGCCCTGCAAACTGGCCCGATCATGGAAAGTCAGTTGATCATAGCCGAGTCTTTCCAGGCTGGCCTGCCAGGCATGCAGTTCGGGTATATGCCGTGATTTATTGGCGACCAGCAAAATACCCTGTTTGAGCTCGCAGTCGATTGCGTAGTCCCTCACCCGCGAGCGCAGTAATTCGACACCCGCCAAGCTGAGCTCCCAAAGGGCCCGGGCATCATCAACACCCAGTTGTTTTTCCAGCGCGGCGTGGTCGGCGGCCAGCCCGGGATTGATCTGCCCTCCGTTACGCCCGGAACACCCCCAGCCCAGGCTTTCTGCTTCCAGCAAGGCCACTGTTCTGCCGGCCTTGGCCAGCTCGAGGGCCGCCGATACACCAGTAAAACCGCCGCCGACGATACACACATCCACACGCTGTTCGCCCTGCAAACTTTGGCGTGGCTGTTGTGGGGGAATGCTGGCTTGGTACCAGGAGTCGTGCTCTGTCATTTATCTTTACCTTGATCTAAGCATCGCCTTGATTCTGCTGATGCGTGCACTCGCGCCACTGCCGACCGGCCTGCCTGGACACGCTCGGGCCCTCCCTGGGCGCTCGGCCTCGCACATCCCTGTGCTCGGACGGTCCAGGCAGGCCGGTCGGCAGCGTCGCTTCTACGCAACCGCGCATCCTCAACCACAAAGCACCAAACCTAGATCCAGATCCAGATCCAGATCCAGATCCAATTTTGCTTTTTTCAGATCGCCTCACACATGTCTGCGGTCTCGGCGTCGGCTGCCCCAGGCGTGACCGTCGGCGCACAGGGACGTGCGCCGACGAGCCCCAGGGATGGCTGGTAGCGTGTCACGCCTGGGGCAGCCGACGCCGAGACCCAACACCAATCCCGACCAAACCAACCCGACCCGCCCCAACAAAGCCCTACCTACGAACACAACCCACAAAGCCAACCAAGCAGCCCAACCAACCCCAGACAACAAAATCCCGCCACTAAGGACGGGACTCTGACACACACCAACAAGCATCAAACGGTATGCAAATACCACATATACTCAAGATCCGAGATAGTCCGCTCGAACTCCTCCTGCTCGCTTTCCTTGCACAACACAAAGACGTCCAGATACTCCTCGCCAATGTATTCCTTCATGACGGCAGAGTTTTCCAGCGCGCGCAAGGCATCACGCAGGTTGGTAGGCAGGGACGCCTCGTGCTGATCGTAGGCATTGCCTTCGGTCATTTCCGGCGGCTCGATCTTGTTGCTGATGCCGTAATGGATCGCCGACAGCAGCGCTGCCATCAGCAGGTACGGGTTGGCATCCGCGCCAGCCAGGCGATGCTCGATACGCATTGACTCAGGATCGCCACCCGGAACACGGACAGCGACAGTGCGGTTATCAATACCCCAGGTCGGCGCGCAGGGCACGAAGAAGCTAGGACTGAAACGGCGGTAGGAGTTCACGTTCGGGCACAGAAAAGCCATGTACTCAGGCAACGTCTGCAGCAAACCGCCAATCGCCCAGCGCAATGTATTGCTTAGCGTACCATCGGCGTTCGGCGCAAATACGTTGGTGCCATCCTCGTCGACTAGACTGATATGCACGTGCATACCATTACCGGCCTGATCGTAATAGGGCTTGGCCATGAAAGTAGTGTCCATTTCATGGTCATAGGCAACGTTCTTGATGACTCGCTTCAGCAACACGTTGTGATCGCAGGCTACCACCGGATCGTCCACGTGATGCAGGTTGACCTCGAACTGGCCCGGCGCTGATTCCGCGACAATGGCGTCTGCGGGGATGTCCTGCTCGTGGGCAGCCTCGATGACGTCCTGGAGGAATTCAGCGTACTCATCCAGGTCATCCATGGAATAGACCTGAACAGAATTCGGCCGCTTGCCTGACATGGGCGAGCGCGGTGGTTGCGGACGACCAGTGATGTTTTCCTGGTCAATCAGATAAAATTCCAGCTCGAAGGCCGAAACCGGTGTCAGACCCAGCTCGCTGAAGCGCTTGACGATCCTTTGCAGCACATAACGAGGATCGGCAAAGAATGGTGTCTTGCGGTCCAGCTCATACATGGTCATTAATAGCTGACCTGTAGGGCGCTTTTGCCAGGGTTCTACGTTAAGCGTACCGGGAATCGGCAAACAGACGCGGTCTGCGTCACCAATTTCCAGACCCAGGCCGGTCTCTTCCACGGTTGTGCCCTGAATATTCAGCGCAAAGATGGAGGCCGGGAGGGCGATACCTTTTTCATAGGCTTTCAAAAGGGCGGAACGGTCGATACGCTTACCACGTACGATGCCGTTCATGTCTGCAATCAGCAGATCGATGAAGTGGATTTCCGGATGCTCGGCCAGAAAGGCCTCCGCTTCCTGGACACTGACGGGCTCAGCGATGGCTGCCGCCGTATCCGCTCCGGTTAGGGATGGCATGAGATATCACCTGTTGTTTGTAAAATATATCAATCACGTTGGCGTTACGAATAGAGTAAATCTGAAAGCCCCTGACGAGTCAATAGAATCCAGATCGCACAAAGACGGTGCATACTGCACCAAATAAGGCCGTAGAGCGGGCTGCGGGGCAATTTCAACAGACGTCTCAGCGCCCGCTTTCAGGCTTTTGTGTAAATTATTTTTTGTTGCTATTGTATAAAAAATTGAACAACATCCAACTCATGTACGTTATTCACTACAGGCCGTGACCCATGTCCGTCGCACGAAAACCCCTGATTGGCATCTCCTGCTGTACCGATCAGTTGGGTCTGCATCCTTTCCATATAGTAGGTGAAAAATACATTCTCGGCGTGGTCGACGGTGCGGGCGGTTTGCCCCTGCTGATTCCCGCACTGGGGAGCGAGCTGGACTTTGACCAGTTGCTCGACACCCTGGACGGCATCCTGTTTACGGGCTCGCCCTCCAACGTAGAACCCCACCACTATGAAGGCCGCCCGAGCGCCGAAGGTACCCGGCACGACGCCAAGCGCGACGCCACTACTCTACCCTTGATCAAAGCAGCGGTTGATCGGGGCGTACCGGTGCTTGGCGTGTGCCGCGGATTTCAGGAAATGAATGTCGCCTTTGGTGGCACCCTGCACCAGCGTCTGCATGAAGTGGGTGGCTATATAGAGCACCGCGAAAACAAGGATCAGCCAGTCGAGCAGCAATATGGCCTGTCCCACGAGGTTCATATTGAGCCAGGAGGCCTGCTCTATGAACTGTCAGGCCGCGGCTCGGCGCAGGTCAACTCTCTGCATACCCAGGGCGTTGACCAATTGGCGCCAAGCTTGCGGCCTGAGGCAACGGCACCTGACGGGCTGATCGAAGCATTTTCGGTCAGCCAGGCACCCAATTTCGCATTGGGCGTGCAGTGGCATCCAGAATGGAAGGTGAAGGACAACGCCTTTTATCTGTCGATCTTCAAGGCGTTTGGTGACGCCTGCCGCGCGCGTTCAAACAGGCACTCTTGAGGGATTTATGAACAAGATTGAAGCATGGCTGAAAGAACACAAGATCACCGAAGTGGAATGTATGGTCAGCGACCTGACCGGCATTGCCCGTGGCAAGATTGCACCGACGATGAAGTTCATTTCGGAAAAGGGCATGCGGTTGCCCGAGAGTATTCTGCTGCAATCGGTAACCGGCGATTACGTCGAAGATGAAATCTATTACGACCTGCTCGACCCGGCCGATATCGACATGATCTGCAAGCCGGACGACAGCGCCATTTACCTGGTGCCCTGGGCGCTTGAGCCGACGGCGCAGATTATCCACGACTGCTACGACAAGGCCGGCGAGCCGATCGAAATGTCGCCGCGCAACATCCTCAAGAAAGTCCTGAAGATGTATGCCGATAAAGGCTGGCAGCCCCTGGTCGCGCCGGAAATGGAGTTCTACCTGACCAAGCGCAATGAAGACCCGGATCTGCCCCTGCAGCCACCAATCGGTCGCTCAGGCCGCCAGGAAACCGGCCGTCAGTCATTCTCCATCGACGCCGCCAACGAGTTCGACCCGCTGTTCGAAGACATGTACGACTGGTGCGAAGCCCAGGGCCTGGATCTGGATACGCTGATCCATGAGGAAGGCACCGCGCAGATGGAAATCAATTTCCGGCACGGTGACCCGCTGCACCTGGCCGATCAGATTCTGGTATTCAAGCGCACCATGCGCGAGGCCGCACTCAAGCACGACATGACCGCGACCTTTATGGCCAAGCCGATTACCAATGAGCCGGGCAGCGCCATGCATTTGCACCAGAGCATCGTGGACCGCAAGACCGGCGACAACATCTTCTCCAACGCTGACGGCAGCATGAGCGAGCTGTTCCTGCACCATATCGGCGGACTGCAACGCTACATTCCCGAGGTGTTGCCGCTGTTTGCGCCCAACGTGAATTCCTTCCGCCGCTTCCTGCCGGACACCTCCGCACCGGTTAACGTTGAATGGGGCGAAGAGAACCGCACCGCAGGCTTGCGTGTGCCTGATTCCACACCGCAGAACCGCCGTGTGGAAAACCGCCTGCCAGGCGCCGATGCCAACCCCTATATCGCCATTGCCGCCAGCCTGCTGTGTGGCTATTTGGGCATGGTCGGCAAGATGGACCCATCAGCACCGGTCAAGGGTCGGGCCTATGAGCGGCGCAACCTGCGCCTGCCCTTGACCCTGGAGTCTGCGCTGGAGCGCATGGAGCAATGCGCGGATGTGGAAGCCGTGCTGGGCAGCAAATTCTGCCGTGGCTATGTAGCCGTGAAACGCGTCGAGCACGAGAACTACAAGCGGGTAATCAGCTCCTGGGAGCGGGAATTCCTGCTGCTCAGCGTGTAATTCAGCGGTATCAGAGTGCGCCCGAACCGGGCGCCTTTCGAATGACGTCGGCAGGCTGACAAAGCAGGCCGAAGGCTAGGAGACTCGAATGAGCAACGAAACCCATTTCAGCACTGCGCAGTTGCAAGCCATGGACGCGGCCCATTACCTGCACCCCTTTACCGACCACAAGGAACTGGGCGAGCGCGGCACGCGCATCATCGAGCGTGCGCAGGGCGTGTACCTGTGGGACAGCGAAGGCAATCAGATTCTCGACGGCATGGCCGGGCTCTGGTGCGTGAACATCGGTTACGGCCGGACCGAGCTGGCGGACGTTGCCTATAAACAGATGCTGGAGCTGCCGTACTACAACAGCTTCTTCCAGTGCGCCAATCCCCCGGCGGTCAAACTGGCTGCGGCGATTGCCGAGATCGCACCGGCGCACATGAATCACGTGTTCTTCACCGGTTCCGGCTCCGAGTCCAACGACACCGTGCTGCGTATGGTGCGCCGTTACTGGGACCTGAAAGGCCAACCAACCAAGAAAACCATCATCGGCCGAGTCAACGGCTATCACGGCTCCACCGTCGCCGGCGCCAGCCTGGGCGGCATGTCGGTGATGCATGAGCAAGGTGACCTGCCGATTCCCGGCATCGTACACATCCCGCAGCCGTACTGGTTCGGCGAAGGCGGCGATATGGAGCCGGACGAGTTTGGCCTGTGGGCCGCGCAGCAACTGGAGGCGAAAATCCAGGAACTGGGCGAAGACCAGGTCGCCGCCTTTATTGCCGAGCCCATCCAGGGCGCGGGTGGGGTGGTCATACCGCCGGATACCTACTGGCCGGAGATCAAGCGTATTCTGGCCAAGTACGACATTCTGCTGGTGATGGACGAAGTGATCTGCGGCTTCGGCCGCACCGGTGAGTGGTTTGGTAGCCAGTACTACGACCTCAAGCCAGACCTGATGCCGATCGCCAAAGGCATGACCTCTGGCTACCTGCCCATGGGCGGGGTGATTGTCGGCGAGCGGGTGGCCAGAACCATGATCGATCACGGCGGAGAATTTTTCCACGGCTACACTTACTCAGGCCACCCGGTTGCCGCCGCTGTAGGTCTGGAGAATTTGCGAATATTGCGCGACGAGAAGATCGTCGAGTATGTAAAACAGGAAGCGGCACCGTATTTGCAGAGTAGAATTGCCCAACTGACAGAGCATCGCCTGGTGGGTGAGGTACGCGGTGTGGGCCTGCTCGGCGCGATTGAACTGGTCAGCAACAAAAAGACCCGTGCTCGCTTTGCCGAAAAGGGCGCAGCGGGTTCCATCTGCCGGGACATGTGCGTGCGCAATGGGCTGGTGATGCGCGCTGTGGGTGACACCATGATCATGTCTCCGCCGTTGGTCATCAAGGCGGCGGAAATTGATGAGATGGTCAGCAAGATATGGCGTTGTCTGGACCTGACCGCAGAGCAACTGGGCGTGTAGACACCTCTGCCGACCGGTTAGCCTTGCACCGCGTTGTGAAAACAAATGGAGAGCTGTGATCATGATCAAACCGCTTGGCAAGACCCTGCTGGCAGTCGCCTGCAGCATCACCGTCAGCAGCATGGCGTTCAGCAGTCTGGCGCAGGCCCAGGGCACGGTAAACGTGTACAACTGGTCCGACTACATTGCTGAGGACACCATCGCCAATTTCGAAAAGGAAACCGGCATCAAGGTGACCTACGATGTGTTCGACAGCAATGAAGTGCTGGAAGCCAAATTGCTGTCCGGCAGCTCGGGATTCGACATCGTGGTGCCGTCCAACCAGTTTCTCGGCAAGCAGATCAAGGCCGGTGCCTTCAAACCGCTGGATCGCAGTAAACTGAAAAACTGGGACAACCTCGACCCGACTCTGCTCAAGGCCCTGGAGAATAACGACCCGGGCAACCAGTACGCCTTCCCCTACCTGTGGGGCACCACGGGCATCGGCTACAATGAAGCCAAGGTCAAGGCCGCGCTAGGAGATGACGCGCCGGTGGACTCCTGGGACCTGGTATTCAAACCAGAGAATATCGAAAAGCTCGCCTCCTGCGGCGTCGCCTTCCTTGATGCGCCAGCCGAAGTCATTCCCGCTGCGCTGTTCTATGCCGGGCTGGACCCCAACAGCACTGACGCTGATGATTACGCCAAGGCTGAAGCCTTGATGATGAGCATCCGCCCACACATCACCTACTTCCATTCGTCAAAATTCATTACCGACCTGGCCAATGGTGACATTTGTGTTGCCGTCGGCTGGTCTGGCGATATTCTGCAGGCAGCCGCGCGAGCAGAAGAGGCGGAAAACGGCGAAGTGGTGAAATATGCGATCCCCAAGGAAGGCGCCCCCATGTGGTTTGACATGATGGTGATGCCGGTAGACGCCCGCAATGTCGACAACGCCTATGCCTTCCTCGATTACATACTGCGCCCGGACGTGATTGCCGAGGTCAGCAACTATGTCGCCTATGCCAATGGCAACAAGGCATCGCTACCGATGATTGATGAGAGTGTATTGAATGACCCCAGCGTCTATCCGAGCGAGGAAACCTTGAATAAACTCTTCACGCTGGCCGAGTTGCCCGCCAACATCGAGCGTGTACGCACGCGCGCCTGGACCCGCATCAAGTCCGGCCGCTAGCCCACCTGGGCACCACGCCTGTTTCAGAACCGGCCGGCGTCAACTGGCGCCGGCCAACAGCAAAAAAACAGACCAGGCCCGACGCGGGCTGGAGTCTGTCATAGGAGACGACATGAAAGTTTCAATGCAGAAGACCCTGTTGGCACTGGCCACTGCCAGCCTGTTCGGCGCTGCCGTGAGTGCACAAGCTGCTGGCGAGCTGAAGATCTACAACTGGTCGGATTACATCGCCGAAGACACCATCGCCAACTTCGAGAAAGAGACCGGCATCAAGGTGACCTATGACGTGTACGACTCCAATGAAGTGCTGGATGCGCGCCTGCTCACCGGCCGCTCGGGCTTCGATATCGTCGTGCCGTCCAACCACTATCTGAGCAAACAGATCGAAGCCGGCGTGTACCTGGAGCTGGACCACAGCAAATTGCCGAACATGAAAAACCTGAACGCCGCGCTGATGGATGATCTGGAAAGCGTTGACGCGGGCGCCAAGCATTCAATCCCTTACCTGTGGGGCACCAACGGCATTGGCTACAACGTCGACAAGGTAACCGCCATTCTGGGTGAGGACGCACCGGTCGATTCCTGGGATCTGGTGTTTGATCCGGAAGTTGCCAGCAAGCTGTCCAGCTGCGGTATCTCGATGCTCGATTCCGGCGACGAAATGCTTACCTCGGCGCTCAAATACCTGGGCTTTGATCCAAACGACAACAATGCAGAGAACCTGAAAAAAGCTGAAGAACTGCTGATGTCCGTGCGCAGCTCGGTGACCTATTTCCACTCCTCACGCTACATCTCCGACCTGGCCAACGGTGAAATCTGTGTCGCTGTCGGTTATTCCGGCGACATCTTCCAGGCTGCGGATCGCGCCGATGAGGCCGAGAACGGCGTGAACATCGCTTACACCATTCCCAAGGAAGGCACACAGTTGTGGTTCGATATGCTGGCGATCCCCAAGGATGCGCCAAACGCTGAAAACGCCCACACTTTCATCAACTACATTCTGCGGCCTGAGGTGGTAGCACCGATTACCGACTATGTGGCCTACGCCAACCCCAACAGCGCTGCTGACGAGCTGGTGGACCCAGAGGTACTGGCCGACCCGGCTATCTACCCCAACGATGAAGTCATGGCCAATCTGTTCGTTGCCGAGCCACGCCCACTGGCTACCCAGCGCATCGTCACCCGCTCCTGGAACCGGATCAAATCAGGCCAGTAATGCCCTCGGGGCTACCACGGTAGCCCCCGTTTCGCGCAACGGTTTTCAATAGCAGTTTGTTGTTACGCGTTATCAATAGAAAGCCCACGCCTGGTTGATTGACCAGGCGCAAGGGTCCAGACAAGCAGTGAATGCGGAGAACACTATGGTGGGTGCAGCAGGTGCCATGAAGCAAGCGATGGCCAAGGCAAAGCCGGACGAATTCGTCCGCATTGATCGCATCAGCAAGCGCTTTGATGATGCATTGGCGGTAGATGATGTGAGTCTGAGCATCAACCGTGGCGAGATCTTCGCATTGCTTGGCGGCTCCGGCTCCGGCAAGTCCACCCTTCTGCGCATTCTGGCCGGGTTTGAACGGCCGTCCGAAGGCCGCGTCTATCTCGACGGCCAGGATATTACCGATCTGCCACCCTACGAGCGGCCGATCAACATGATGTTCCAGTCCTATGCCTTGTTTCCGCACATGAGCGTCGAGCAGAACATCGCCTTTGGCCTCAAGCAGGACAAACTGAGCAAAGCCGAGATCACCGCCCGGGTGACGGAGATGCTCAAGCTAGTGCATATGACCGAATACGCCAAACGCAAACCCAATCAGCTATCCGGCGGCCAGCGTCAACGCGTGGCGCTGGCCCGCTCGCTGGCCAAGAGCCCCAAGGTGCTCCTGCTCGATGAGCCCATGGGTGCGCTGGACAAGAAGCTGCGCTCACAAATGCAGTTGGAACTGGTCGAAATCATCGAACGGGTTGGCGTGACCTGCATCATGGTGACCCACGATCAGGAAGAGGCCATGACCATGGCCCAGCGCATCGCGATCATGCACCAGGGCTGGATCGCTCAGGTCGGGTCGCCGATGGATATCTACGAGAGCCCGGCCAGCCGGCACGTAGCCGAATTCATCGGCAGTGTGAACATCTTTGAAGGCGAACTGGTCGCGGATATGGAAGATCACGCGATCATCGAGTGCAGCGAGCTGGACCGGCCCATCTATATCGGCCACGGCATCACCACGCGCGCCCAGGACAAGAAGATGACCTACGCGCTGCGGCCCGAAAAAGTCTGGGTCAGCACCGAAAAGCCCGAACAGGAATACAACTGGGCGCATGGCAAGATTCACGACATCGCCTACCTGGGCGGCCATTCGGTGTTCTATATCAAACTGGAAAGCGGCCACCTGGTGCAAACCTTCTTTGCCAACTCCGAGCGCCGGCTCCCGCGCATGACCTGGGAAGACGATGTGTTCATTAGCTGGGATGACGACGCCGGGGTGATTCTGCACTCATGAACAAGCTGATCTCACGCATGCTGCCAAGCGGGCGCTTCTGGGTTATCAGCGTCCCTTACCTGTGGCTGTTCCTGTTCTTCCTGCTGCCCTTCGCCATCGTGCTGAAGATCAGCTTTTCGGAAGCGGCCATTTCCATCCCGCCCTACAAGCCGCTGTTCGACTATGTCGAGCAGTCGCTGAATGTGGTGGTCAATCTCGGCAACTATATATTCCTGACTCAGGATTCGCTGTACCTTGCGGCTTACCTGGGCTCGCTGAAAGTCGCGCTGATCTCAACGGTTATCTGCCTGTTGCTCGGCTACCCGATGGCCTTGGCCATTGCACGCGCACCACGGGAAAAACAACTGGTCTACCTGCTGCTGGTGATGATGCCGACCTGGACCGCGATTCTGATCCGGGTATACGCCTGGATGGGTATCCTCAGCACCAACGGCCTGCTGAATAACCTGCTGATGTCGATCGGCGTGATCAGTTCGCCGATGCAGATTCTCAATACCAACACCGCAGTCTATATCGGCGTGGTCTACGCCTATTTGCCGTTCATGGTGCTGCCGCTCTACGCCAATCTGGTCAAGCACGATCATACTTTGCTGGAAGCGGCGATGGATCTGGGCGCGACCAAGATCAAGGCCTTCTGGAAGGTGACGGTTCCGCTGTCCAAAACCGGTATCGTGGCCGGCTCCATGCTGGTGTTCATTCCGGTGGTGGGGGAGTTCGTTATTCCCGAGCTGCTTGGCGGCCCAGAGACACTGATGATCGGCAAGGTGCTCTGGCAGGAATTCTTCAACAACCGCGACTGGCCGGTCGCCTCGGCGCTTGCCATCGTCATGCTGGCGATCCTGCTGATCCCGATCATTCTGTTCCACTACAACCAGTCCCGGGCTATGGAGAAGAACGCATGAAAAATCGCTTTGCTTTCTCCTCCATCATGCTCTGGGTCGGCCTGGCGTTTATCTACATCCCCATGGTCATACTGGTCATTTACTCGTTCAACGCTTCGCGACTGGTGACGGTGTGGGGCGGCTGGTCGGTGCATTGGTACGTCGGCCTGCTGGACAATACCCAGTTGATGAATGCAGTCAAACGCAGCCTGCAGATCGCCTTTTACACCGCCTGTGCGGCAGTGGCACTGGGCACGCTGGCAGCCTTCGTGATGACACGCATCAAACGCTTTCGCGGCCGTACACTGTTCTCCGGCCTGGTCACGGCGCCGCTGGTCATGCCCGAAGTAATCACTGGTCTGTCCTTGCTGCTGCTGTTCGTAGCCATGGCGCAACTGATTGGCTGGCCAGCCGAGCGCGGCATCATGACCATCTGGATTGCCCATACGACCTTCTGTACCGCCTATGTAGCCATCGTGGTCAGCGGTCGGCTGGGCGAGCTGGATCAGTCGATCGAAGAAGCGGCGATGGATCTGGGCGCGCCACCCTGGAAAACCTTTCTGCTGATCACGGTGCCGATGATCGCACCCTCTATCGCAGCGGGCTGGCTGCTGTCGTTCACCCTGTCGCTGGATGATCTGGTATTGGCCAGTTTCGTATCGGGTCCCGGGGCGACTACGCTACCGATGGAGGTCTTCTCGGCGGTGCGTCTGGGCGTGAAGCCGGAAATCAATGCGATTGCCAGTGTGATCCTGCTCGCGGTGGCGCTCTTTACCTTCCTCGCCTGGTTTCTGGTGCGCAGCGCCGACAAGCGCAGCCGCATGCCTCCGCCAGAAGATGACAAGCACATCACCTGGCAGGCCGCGATCAACAGCCGCAAGCACTCCTGATACTCCTTACACCACAGGCGCCACACGGCGCCTGTTTTCCCTCTCCCTATGACGCCTGCCAACACACCTGCTTGGCAGATCCTCAGGCATGGGTTAATCTGCATATGAATGAACGTTCATTTTTATTAATGAACCTCATTAGGCGCTTTACCTGGCCTATTCGGCCAGAGCAGCGAATTAATCACCTGAGTATGTACAGCGGAGCAATACCGGATAAAATGGGCGAATGAATACTCATTCGAACACTGCAAAAATAGCGCGCCCGCGCATCAAGGACAAACGTACCGCCATCTTGCAGGCGGCATTGAAGGTCTTTGCCGAGGGCGGCGTCAATGGCGTTCCGATGCCGGCACTGGCTGAAGAAGCTGGGGTCGGCACCGGTACGATTTATCGATACTTCAGCAGCAAGGAGGTATTGGTCAATGAGCTGTTCAGGGAAGAGAAGCTGAGCCTCAACAAGCGGCTTTATTCCAACCTGGACGCCAACCTGACGCCGTACGAGAAGTTTGCGCTGGTGTGGCAGAGAATGGTGCTTTACACCCGTGAAGCACCCGCGTCCTATCGCTTTATGGAGTTGCAGGACCATCGCCCCTACCTGGACGATGAAAGCCGTTCCATGGAGCGCAAGACCAGAGCGCCGCTTCTCGACCACTACCGCCTTTTGCAGAAGCAGGGCGTGTACCGCCAGGATATTCGCGCCGAAGTACTGATGGCGCTGATCTGGGGTGCCTTCGTCAATATGATCAAAGCCGAGCGCCATGGGCTTATCAGCCTTGATCAGAACGACATTGATGCGGCACGTGACGCCTGCTGGAGCCTGTGTACCGGTTGAGCCCTGCTTGTACCACGACTATTCAATACGTGGAGAGAGCATGAGCACAACAAAGAAAACCTTCGCCAGGAACACACTGAGCGCACTCGGCTTGAGTGCTGCGGTCAGCAGTGGCGCGCTTGCCGGCGAGCTGGAGCAGCGCTGGCTGGATATGATTGCCAGCGGCGAAGCCTATCCAGCGGAGACCCTGCTGCCGTTATTTGACGAACTTGAGCCAGTAGACACCGACTTCATGATTGGCACCTGGAAGGGTGGCAAGTTTGATGGGGGTCAGGAGCCGGATCCGATCAACTGGTACGGCAAGCGCTTCACCTCCACGACCCATGTTGAACCGCTGCTGGTGCTGGATGCAGAGGGCAAGGTGCAGACCTTCGACAAGCTGGGCGGTGCGCAGATGCGTGAGATCAAACATAACGGCGTTACCTCAGCCGCACTGATCTATGACAGCCAGCCGATCATGGATTACTTCCGCAAGGTCAACGACGATGTGGTCATCGGTCTCGGTGACATCAAGGGCAAGCCGACCGATTTTGTCTTTCATCTAACCCGTGAATGAACCGGTAAAACAGGTTCGGATCAGCTCAGGATACGGGTAGGATAGAGGCTTGAGCCCCATCGGCCGCACCACGGCCGATGGGTCAACAAGCACCCGATGGAGAAGCAAACGTGTCCAGCCTGGTTCCCGCCATTGACCCCGATGGCCTGCTCGAATACTCCGTGGTTTTCACCGACCGCTCCCTGAACCACATGTCCGCTGCCTTTCAACAGGTCATGCGCGACATTTCCACCACCCTGAAAGACGTCTACCAGGCGGCTGGGGTAGCCGTGGTACCCGGTGGCGGTACCTATGGCATGGAAGCCGTAGCGCGGCAGTTCGCCCAGGACCAGCGTTGCCTGGTGATCCGCAATGGCTGGTTCAGTTATCGCTGGTCACAGATATTCGAGATGGGCCACCTACCCGCTGAAGAAACTGTGCTCAAGGCCAGGCAAACCGGCAGCGATGCACAAAGTCCCTTCGCACCGGCGGCTGTCGAAGATGTTGTGGCGCAGATCCATAGCAGCAAGCCAGCACTGGTCTTTGCGCCCCACGTGGAGACCTCGGCCGGCATCATGCTGCCTGATGACTATCTGCGCGCCGTGGCCGACGCCGTGCATGAGGTTGGCGGTCTGTTTGTACTGGATTGCATTGCCTCCGGTACTGTGTGGGTGGATATGCAGGCCTGCGGCGTCGACATACTGATCAGTGCACCACAAAAGGGCTGGAGCGCGTCGCCTTGCAGCGCGCTGGTCATGCTCAGCCCTCTGGCGCTGCAACGCATTGAAAGCACCACCAGCAACAGCTTCGCCTGCGACCTGAAGAAGTGGCTGAACATCATGCAGGCCTACGAGAACGGCGGCCACGCCTACCACGCGACCATGCCCACCGACGCGCTACTGCAATTTCGCAACACCATGCTGGAAACTCGCGACTATGGCTTTGCCAAGGTCAAGGAAGAACAGCTGCAGCTAGGCCGCGCAGTGCGTGCATTATTCAAGGAAAAGGGCTTTGCCAGCGTCGCAGCGCAGGGCTTCGAAGCGCCCGGCGTGGTCGTCAGCTACACCAGCGACGAGCGCATTCAGAACGGCAAGGCCTTCGCCGCGCTGGGGTTGCAAACGGCCGCCGGCGTGCCGCTGATGTGCGACGAGCCGGCCAGCTTCAAGAGCTTTCGCGTGGGGTTGTTCGGGCTGGACAAACTGCGCAATATCGAGCGCACCGTGGCACATCTTCGCGACGCACTGGATGCGCTGGAAGGCGGCCGCTAGCCGGCCTTCTGCACCATGATGTCTTCCATCTTAAGGCCCGTGAGACCATGGATGGTCTTCCACAGGTAGACCAGTATCAGCACCATCATGATCATCGAGGGAATGGCGATCATCGGATAGCTGACCAGGGTCATGCGGCCCAGCTCTTCATTGAAGGCCTGGGTACCTGCCGGGCTGACGACAATCCACTTTGCGACGATGTAGTTCATCACCGACGAGAAAAAGAAAGTGCCGGCCAATAGATAGGTCGCCTTGAGCAAGCGCTCTTCGAAAGCCTCGACCAGCCCGCGCTCATGAAGGCGGTCGTGGATCAGGTCCACGTTCAGTACATTCTTGTTGTACAGGATGGTGCGAATCAGCGGAAAGCGCGTGCGAGTCGAGATCAGCACCGCTAAGCCAATTACGCCCGGCACCGCCGCTTCCTTGATCGCCAGCCACTGGGGGTCAAGCTTCATCAGGCCGATCCCGCCAGTCAGGAATACACTGATCACACCCAGCAGCGCGATGAAGTTGAATTTGCGATAACGGATCAGCTCGAACAGACCCCAGCCCAATGGAAAGGCCAGCGCCAGAATCAGCGCCTGAGTCGCCCCCAGATGCTCCTCGCCACTGAACTTCATCAGTATCACCGAGGGAATCAGGATGCTGACCAGCAGGTCGATCATCGGACGGGGTTTGTGCTGCGGCTTGCTTTCCGGCGTGTGTAGCGGGGGTTGCGAACGAAACTCGGTCATGGGTAATCAACAGCGCTCTTCAGAGTGTACGGGCATGATACACGGCAGCCCCGGGCAGACTCCAACTGATCCGACCGGGGGCTACCTGTTCACCAGGCAATCAGGCGACAGAGATGATGGTCCAGGCCAGATAACCGGTGTAACCCACATAGACCAGCATCAAACCGCCACCCTCCAGACGGTTGATGCGGCCTTGCCGGGCCTTGAAGGTAAAACACATCAGCAGCAGGCCCAGAGTCAGCGCAAACATCACCACCCAGTCGCGGTACAGCACAACCGACTCGACGGCCATCGGCGCTATGCCAGCGGCAATACCCACTACCGCCAGCGTATTGAACAGGCCCGAACCAATCACGTTGCCCAGTGCCAGGTCGTGTTCGTTCTTGCGAATCGCCACCAGCGCCGAAGCCAGCTCCGGAAGGGAGGTGCCAACCGCAACAATGGTCAAACCAATAATCAGATCGCTGACGCCCAGGCTCTGGGCAATATAGACCGCGCCCCAGACCAGAATGCGCGAGCTGATCACCAGAAGAACCAGGCCTACCACCAGCCAGATCAATGCCGCGCGCAGCGGCATGGCGTTGGCCTTGAGTTCCTTGTCGTAATCGGTTTCCAGCGCATCACCTCGACTGCGCATGCCCTGGAAAATCGACCAGCCCATCAACACGAGAAATACACCCAGCAGCACCCAGGCATCCATGCGGCTCAGCTGACCGTCAATCAGTTGGTAACCTGCAAGCAGGGTAATGCCGAGCAGAATGGGCAGCTCTTTGCGAACAACCTGGGAATGCACGTTGATAGGGCTGATCAGTGCAACCAGACCGATGATCAGCGCAATATTGGTGATGTTCGACCCATAGGCGTTGCCCAGTGCCAGACCCGGATTGCCCTGCGATGCCGCTATTGCGGATACCACCATCTCGGGGGCAGAGGTACCGAAGCCGATGATCAACATACCGATCAGCAATGGCGGCATGCCGAAATGGGTGGCGGTGGCGGACGCGCCGCCGACAAATTTATCCGCACTCCAGACCAACAGAATCAGACCAGCGATGATCGCAGCAGCTGCCAGAAGCATGATGAGCTATACCTTGAAAAGTCTCGGGCGGCCATTATGGTGCAAAGACCGCCCGACGACTAGCGCCTCAGCCAGCTTGTTGCTGCTTGAGCCGCTCCTCTTCAACCAGCTCTTTTTTGGATAATTTACCCACCGGCGTCTTGGGCAGCGCGTCACGAATTTCCATGGACTGGAGCCGTTCATGCTTGCCCAGGCGCGGTTCAAGAAAGGTTTGCAAACTGGCGAAATCGAATGCGGCCGCCCCTGCCTTGAGTTTGATAAAGGCCTTGGGCGCCTGCCCTCGATAGGCGTCGTAGACGCCTACGACCGACACTTCCTCCACCGCCTCATGCTCGTAGATAGCCTCTTCGATGGTGCGCGGATAGACGTTGTAGCCGCTGCAAAGGATCATGTCCTTGGTGCGGTCAACGATGTACACCCAGCCGCCTTCATCCATATAGCCCACATCGCCGGTACGCAAAAAGCCGTCGGCGGTCATGGCCTCGGCTGTCGCATCCGGGCGCTTCCAGTAGCCTGCGGTCACATTCGGGCCGGCGATGCAGACCTCGCCCTTTTCACCGGCGGGCAATTCACCCTCGCTGCCGTCCAGGGGCACTATCTTGATACGCGAACCCGGTACCGGCAGCCCGCAGGAGCCCGGATGCGGCTCGGCCTCCTTGGGCGTGAAGGTGCCGCTGGTGGTGGTTTCGGTCATGCCCCAGCCCTCCCGCAAGGCACAACCGGCAACATCCTGATAACGCTGCTGCACATCCAGCGGCAAAGGCGCGCCGCCAGAGTTGCACATCTTCAGCGAAGTCAGATCCAGCTCACGGGTCAGCGGGTGGGCCAGCAGCCCGATAAACATGGTCGGTACGCCGGGGAAGGTGGTGATGCGACTGTCATGAATCTCGCGCAGCACAGTTTCGGCGTCGAAGCGCGGGTGCAGGTAGACTTCCGAGGCCAACCGCAGGCTGAACAACATATTGATCATCAGCGCGTAGATATGGAACGGCGGCAGTACCGCCAACACCCGCTCCTGACCAGGCTGCAGCGAGCTGTCGAGAATTGCCTGCAACTGCGCGCAGGAACTGGTCAGATTGCCGTGGGTCAGCATGGCGCCCTTGGGCGCGCCTGTGGTGCCGCCGGTGTACTGCAGCACCGCCAATGCCGTGTTCGGATCATCCAGCGGGTACGCCTGGAAGGCCCCCGCATTGTCCAGCAGATCGGCAAAGCGGTGACAGCGGTCATTGGCCTCGAACGCAACTGAAGGGCCCAGCAGCCCAGCCTGTTGCTCGGTGACCGGCCCACAGAACTCGGTAAAGGCGCCGACCACCAGCGATTGCAAGCGGGTGCTCTGCAACAGGGTGAGCATCTTCGGGTAGAAGGCCGCCAGATCCAGGGTCACCATGATATCGGTCTGGCTGTCCTCGATCTTGTGGGCCAGCGTGCGTTCGGCATCCAGCGGCGAGTAGTTGACCACCGTTCCGCCAGCGCGCAACACACCCAGGAAGGTAATGAAATAATGCGGGCAGTTGGGCAGGTAGATGCCCACGTGCACGCCCGGGCGCACGCCGAGCTTCTGCAAGCCGCAGGCAAAACGCGCGACCAGCTCATCCAGTTGGCGGTAACTGATCTTGTGGCCAAGGAAGTCGATAGCCGGGTTATCCGGAAACTCGGCCACCGCAGCCTCAAGCAGCTCGTATACAGGCCGTACCTGCAGTTCGGTATCCCATTGCACCGTCTCGGGGTAGGATTTCAACCAGCGAAGTTCAGAATTCACAGCCGACGCCTCCTTCTTGTACTGTTGTTATAAGCGTCAAGCTAACGCCAGAATGTCCCGGCGAGAATACAAATCCATCGCAGATATGTCAGGTCATGCTTTTTGGCCGCTTTGGCAACAGTCTTTTACCGTATAGCCACTTGCTCACCGCCCCAGGCACAGGCTATACAGAGCAGCTAATAAAAAACCCCTTCCGAGAGCTGTCATGCGCAAGCGCCTGGTCCCCATACTTATCATTCTGGTTGGCATCGCCGGCTTTGTCCTGCTCAAGGTAACCCGCTCAGTTCCGGACCCGGTGACACCGCAGGAGCGCAGTTGGCGGGTCGAGGTGCTGGATATTCAGCCGGACGCGCTGCAGCCCAGCCTGACGCTCTATGGTCAGCTCGAATCACCGCGGCGCTTTACCGTAGTGGCACCTATGGCCGGGCGCATTGGTGAGCTGTCGGTGCGTGACGGCCAGATCGTCGAGGCTGGTACTTTGCTGGTCGCGCTGGACGAGGATGACATCACTCCCCGAGTCAAACAGGCCGAGGCCGATCTGGCCGACGCGCAGGCACAATTGGTCAGCGAAAAACTCAACCACCGCAACGACCAGCAGGCGCTGGCGTTGGAACGGCGCATTCTCGCCAACGCCGACAAGAGCTTCAAACGCATCGAACAACTGGTTGGCCGCGAGCTGGTATCGCGCGCCGAACTGGATAATGCCCAGGATATTGTCGAACGCGCGGCCCTGACCGTCGCCACGCGCCAGCGCAGCCTCGATAGCCACGAGTCAAGGCTGGCCGCGCTGCAAGCGCGCACCGAGCGCGCCCAGGCTGCGCTGGAGAGCATGCAGCGCGACGCCAACCGCAGCCGATTCATGGCACCCTTTGCCGGTGTGGTCGGTAGTGTTCAGGTCGCCCAGGGCGACCAGGTCAACGCCAATGCGCCGCTACTGGATTTCTACCCGGTAGAGGGCATGGAGTTACGGGCAAGCCTGCCGCAGATTCACGCCCAGGAATTCATCCAGGCGCTGGCTGAAGGCCAACGGCTGGTCGCCCAGACCCTGGAAACCGTGCCGCCGCTGAGCATGACGCTGGAGCGGATTGCCGGCCAGGCCGATGCCCGCGGCGTTGAAGCGCTGTTCACACTGGACCAGCCGGTGGCCGGCCTGAGAGTCGGCAACCTATTGGCCATCAGCGTGCCCAAACCGGCCAGCGAAAACAGCGTCGCGCTGCCCTACAGTGCACTGTATGGCAACGATACGGTATATGCGCTGGTCGATGGTCGTCTTTCGCGTGTCGAGGTACGGCGCGTAGGTGAGACACGCCAGGCGGACGGCCAGCGCTGGATTCTGGTGCAGTCCGACGAACTGCAGGCGGGCATGCGGATTGTCACTACGCACCTGCCCAATGCGCTGCAAGGTCTCAAGGTTGACACCGGGGAGCTTGCCGCTCCGCAGGAAAGCACCGAATGAGCCATCCAGCCAATCCGGTGGGCTTTTTTGTCCGCCACAAGGTCGCCGCCAATCTGGTGATGCTGGTCATGCTGATGATCGGTGTGCTTGGCCTGATGCGCATGAATATCCAGTTCTTCCCGACCTTTGCGCTGGATTTCGTCACCGTGCGGGTGGTTTGGAGCGGCGCAGCAGCAGAGGATATCGAACAGGCCATCACGCAGCCGCTGGAACAGCGACTGCGTAGCCTGGAAGGGCTGAAATCGATGACCTCCACCTCGGCACAGGGCGTCTCCAATATCACTCTGGAGTTCGTCGAGGGCACCGATGCGATTATCGCCCTGGATGATGCACGCCAGAGCGTTGATGAGTTTCGCAACCTGCCCGCCGACGCCGAGCGGCCAGAAGTCATTCGCGTGGCGCGCTTTGATCCCATCGCGACCCTGGTGATCTACGGGCCCTACGCCGACCACGAATTGCGCGCACTGGCCTACCGTTATGAGCGCGACCTGCTCGCCCGTGGCATCGACCGTATCGATATTCGCGGCCTACCCGCGCAGCAGATCAGTATTGAAGTGCCCAATAGCCAGCTGCAACAGCTAGGCATGTCGCTGGATCAGGTCGCCGAGCGCGTCGCCGCCGAATCCAGCGACCTGCCCGCAGGGCTGGCGGGGGAACTGGACTCGGCGCGTGAATTGCGCGCCATGCAGCAGCGCCGCAATCCGGAGCAATTCGGCAATATTCCTCTGCAGCCCGGAGGCGTCAATTATGTGCGTCTGGGCGATGTCGCGAACATTCGTCAGGAGTCCATGCGCAATCAGCTGGAATTGCGCCACAAGGACTACCCCGCAGTGGAGCTGCTGTTGCAGCGCGCCGAAAACGGCGACTCCCTGGCCTCTGCGAATGTACTCACTGACTGGCTTGCGGAGGTAGAACCAACGCTGCCGCCCGGGATTTCCATCGACGTTTATGAACAGGCCTGGCAGTTGATCAACGACCGCATCGGCCTGCTGGTCAGCAATGGTATCAGCGGCCTGGTCCTGGTGTTGTTGTTGCTGTATCTGTTTCTGCCGGGGCGGGTAGCGCTGTGGGTAGCCGTGGGCATACCGACCGCTTTCCTCGCCGCACTAGGTGTATTCTGGCTGATTGGCGGGTCGATCAACATGATCTCCCTTTTCGCGCTGATCATGGCCCTGGGTGTGATTGTTGACGACGCCATTGTAGTAGGCGAAGACGCCGACGCGCATTTTCGCAATGGCGAAAACCCGGCCTACGCCTCGGAGGGCGCGGCCAATCGCATGCTCTGGCCGGTGGTGGCCTCGTCACTGACGACGATCGCGGCCTTTATGCCGCTGCTGGTGGTGGGCGGCATCTTCGGTAATATTCTCGGTGATATTCCGATTGTGATGATTTGCGTGCTCATCGCCTCATTGCTCGAGTGTTTTGTCGTGTTACCGCACCACCTGCGTAACGCATTCAAGCCCGCCGCAGCCTCCGTCGGCAATAGCCTTTGGCAACGCAGCGGGCGTCGCGTAGACCGGGTTCGACAGGGCTTTGACCGGCACTTTGACAATTTCCGTGAGGGTCGCTTCCGGCGTTTTTCCCAGCTTACGCTCCAGCATCGGGGCGCCACACTGGCCTGTGCGCTGGTGAGTATTATCCTGACCATTGGCCTGATCAGTGGCGGGCGGATTGGCTTCAGCTTTTTCCCGACGCCAGAGCCTCAGGCAATCTACGCCAATGCCAACTTTGTCGCTGGCACACCCAAAGCACAGGTGGATGCTTTCCTCGAACACCTGCAGGACACCCTGAATCAGACCGAGGAAAGCTTCGGCGTACATCTGATCGACAATGCCATAGTGCGTCGCGGTGAAGCGGTCGGCGCGTCGGGCGCTGGGCGGGTTGGCGACCAACTGGGCTCGATCAGCGTCGAACTCTCGTCACCCGATCATCGTGATGTACGCAACATCGCCTTTATCCGTGCCTGGCGTGAACGCATTCAACTGCCACCCGGCATCGACAAGCTGGTCATAACCGAGCGTACCGGTGGCCCGCCCGGCAAAGACGTCAATGTGCGGATCACGGGTGACAACCCCACTCAGCTCAAACTCGCGGCTGAAGCAGTCTCGGTCATGCTTTCAAGCATCGCCGGCGTCGTCAGCACCGAAGACGACATGCCCTGGGGACGTGAGCAGTTGATCTATAGCCTGACACCCTATGGCCAGTCGCTGGGCCTGAGCACCCAGAGCCTTGGACGACAGTTGCGCGCTGCTTACGATGGCCGCCTGGCACAGATCTACCAGCAGCAGTCGGACGAGATTGAAGTGCGCGTACAGTTGCCGCGCAGCGAACGCGAGCAACTGGGCAGCCTGAATGATCTGGCCATCCGCCTGGATGATGGGCGCTTTGTGCCCCTCAACCAGGTAGCTGAGTTCGACACCCGACAGGGCTTTGAAGCCTTGCGGCATGCCGAAGGTCGGCTTGCTGTCGAGGTAACGGCCGATATCGACGCCACCCAGACCACCGCCGGGGTGGTGCTTGCCACGCTTGGCGATGCGCTGCCAGAGCTGGCAGCTCAATACAATGTGCGGTACAGCTTCGAGGGGCGTTCGGCCGACCAGCGTGAAACCCTGGGCGACATGCGCACCGGCCTGATTATCGGATTGCTGCTCATGTACGCCGTGCTGGTTTGGGTATTTTCGTCGTGGAGCACGCCAGTTATCGTGATGGCGGTGATTCCGCTGGCATTGGTGGGTGCGCTGCTGGGGCACTGGGTCATGGGCCTGAACCTGACCATTCTGTCCCTGTTCGGCCTGTTTGGCCTCTCGGGCATTGTGGTCAACAACTCGATCATTCTGGTCAGCTTCTATCAGCAGCAACGCAAGCGGGGCCTGGGCATTACCGAGGCTTTGAACGAGGCCGTAGTTCAACGCTTGCGCGCGGTACTACTGACCTCATTGACGACCATCGGCGGCCTGCTGCCGCTGCTGTTCGAAACCTCCCTGCAGGCCCAGTTCCTGATCCCCATGGCCACCTCCATCGCCTTCGGCCTGGGGTTCTCGACACTACTGGTATTGCTGGTGATACCGGCGCTGATGTCGGTACTTGAAGGTTTCAAGGAAAGAAAGCGGCCAGCACCCACGCAAGCAGGCTAAACCTGCGCGCAGAAAAAACCCGGCCAGTGCCGGGTTTTTCTTGACCATCAGATCTGACAGATAACGACCAGATCAGGGCTGTTTGACGCTTTCCATGGTCTTGGTAATGGCTGCCACTGCAGCTCCGATATTGGTCAGTTCAGCAGGCAGGATCATGGTGTTGTTGGTCTTGGCCAACTTGCCAAATTCGCGCACATACTGCTCGGCAACCCGCAGGCCAACCGCATCCTTGCCACCTTCGGTATTGATCGCTTCTGCCACGCGGCGCAGGCCTTCTGCAGTCGCTTCGGCAATCAACTGAATCTCGCGAGCACGGCCTTCAGCTTCGTTGATCTGACGCTGTTTGTCGGCTTCGGACAGGTTGATGGTTTCCTGCTTCATACCTTCGGACACGTTGATCTTGGCTTCCCGCTCACCTTCGGACTGGGCCACAACGGCGCGACGTTCCCGCTCGGCGCGCATCTGCTTTTCCAGAGCATCGAGAATGGTCGCCGGCAGTTCGATATCGGCAATCTCGTAACGCAGCACCTTCACGCCCCAGGGCTTGGCAGCTTCGTCCAACGCCAACACCACTTGGGTGTTGATGGTTTCACGCTCTTCAAAAGTCTTGTCCAGCTCAATCTTGCCCACCACCGAACGCAGGGTTGTCTGCGCCAACTGCATGGCGGCATAACGGTAGTCGTTGATCCCGTAGCTGGCCAGTTTGGCATCCACCACCTGAAGATAGAGCACACCGTTGACCACCACCTGAATGTTGTCCTTGGTCACACAGGCCTGGCTGGGCACGTCGATGGCTTCTTCTTTCAGCGTGTGCTTGTAGGAAACCCGATCAACGAAGGGCACCAGCAAGTGAAAACCGGCCTCCAGTGTCTTGGCATATTTACCCAGCCGCTCGACAATAAACGCCGACCGCTGCGGGACAATACGCGCGGTCTTGGCCACCGCGATGACCACCAATACCAGAAACGCCAACGAAATCATTGTTGCAATATCCATGTACTTGCTCCGTTATATAGCTATAGAAAACTGAAATGCGCTCAAGGACTCTGCCGACTGACCTTGAGTACGATGCCGTTATGATCCGTCACCCAGGCATGCTCACCTGCCATCAGAGCGTCTGTGGATTCTGCATCCCACTTCGCGCCGTTAAGCAGTACATCACCCACGCCGTCGACGAAATCGTCGATTACCTGAACCCGCGCGCCTATAAAGCCAGCGTCGTCAAGATCCTTTGCTGACCGATCCACCTCGGTGCCTTTTAGCCAGCGCTGACACTGCCGCCGCAGACCAAAGAGCGCGACAAGACTGACGGCCGCAAAACACACCAACTGGGCGCTGGCCGATTCGATCACACCCATGAGCGTGAGCAGACCGACCACCAGCGCGCCAAAGCCGAAAAAGGCTGCTATCAAGCCCGGCACGAAAAACTCGGATGCCAGTAACAACAGCCCGAACAGCAACCAAAAGGCATAGCCGTTAAACAGTGAGCTTTCCACCATAGTCTGAATTCCTCGTTAATGGTGCCTGCAAGGGTACGACCTTAACAGATGACGCCCCTTTTTAGTTCGCTTGGACACAGATGGTATCGCTTACGCCTGGATTCCTCTTCAATGAAATAGTGAATACCGCCACAACCTATCAAGATATGAACTACCGTTCATCGGATTTATTTGCTGAATCATGGCCAGCCAGAAGCCACGACCAAATGGTCACAATATAGCCAATCAGTTCTACTGCGGATCTCTCCTTATGCCCCTTTAGTTCCCGCAACCCCCTGTCTATGCTGATTTTGCGTATCTATAAGATGTCGTCGCACACAACAAAAATAATGCTTCAAGACACAAAGGACACTTCTTCATGCGAATCAAAACCAGGCTCGCCCTGGCACTCGGGCTGGCCGCTAGTGTGGCTGTCTGTGGCCAGGCCCATGCCAATTACACTCAAACCCAATACCCCATCGTACTGGCCCACGGCATGCTCGGCTTCGACAATATCCTGGGCATCAACTACTGGTACGGTATTCCCTCCAACCTGCGAAGTGGCGGCGCCAGCGTCTATGTCACCTCCGTCAGCCAATTGGATACCTCCGAGAAACGTGGCGAACAGCTGCTCAAACAAGTGCAGAACATTGTCGCCATCAGCGGCAAGCGCAAGGTCAATCTGATCGGGCACAGCCACGGCGGGCCAACCATTCGCTATGTTGCCGCCGTCCGGCCGGATCTGATTGCCTCGGTCACCAGCGTTGGTGCACCGCACAAGGGCTCGAAAACCGCAGACTTTATCCGTAACGTGCCACCAGGCTCGGCCGGTGAGTCGGTTATTGCGGGGATCGTCAACGGTCTCGGCGGGCTGATCAACTTCCTCTCCGGTAGCAATACCACCACGCCACAAAACGCCCTGGGCGCTCTTGCTTCGTTGAACTCGGTAGGTGCAGCGCAGTTCAACGCGCGCTTCCCACAGGGTTTGCCAACCACCGCCTGTGGCAGCGGAGCCGCCAGCGTCAACGGTGTGCGCTACTACTCCTGGAGTGGTACCAGCCCGCTGACCAACGTGCTTGATGTGTCCGACGTGCTGCTCGGCGCCAGCGCCATCCCATTCGGCTTCGAAGCCAATGATGGCCTGGTCGGCCGTTGCAGCTCGCGCCTGGGCACCGTGATTCGTGACAATTACCGCATGAACCACCTGGATGAAGTCAATCAGGTGTTCGGCCTGACCAGTATTTTCGAAACCAATCCGGTGACGATCTACCGCCAGCATGCAAACCGGCTGAAAAACGCCGGTCTGTAAGCAGCAGGCCGGCCCTGAGGGGCCGGCCTGTATCACCTATTGCTGATATCGCCCGATGGAATTTGAATGAAAGCACTGATCTACCTACCCTTTGCCGCCGTGGCACTGATTGTCGGCTGGCAATTGCTGACACCCGAAACGCCGGTGATAGCCGAGCGCTCACTGTCCGAGCAGGCCGAGCAACCCGCTCCCGCATTCGAGCCCATTCCCCTGACGACCGCCCGGCTGGGCCTGTCTTCCCCTACTGACGGCATTGCTTCGCTGCGTGATACCGAGGTGGATGGCACTCTGGAAGTCGATGCCCAGGGCAACCTGGTCATCAGCGACCAACTGCGCTATCTGTTTGATTACTTCTTTACTGCAGTGGGCGAGGTCAGCTTCGACGAAGCCGCCGAGCGCATTCGTCTCTACCTGGCCAGCCAGCTTCAAGAGCCGGCCCTGGGTCAGTCATTGACGTTATTGCAGAGCTATATTGACTACAAAACAGCCTTGGTCGAGCTGGAGCAGAACTTCCCCGTGGTGGCTGATATCGGCGGATTGCGCCAGAGAGAGGACGAGGTTCAGCGGCTGCGAGCACAGCTATTCAGCCCGGAAGCCCATGCCGCATTCTTCGCGTCCGAGGAGATTTACAACCACTTCACGCTGGAGCGCCTGGCGATCCTGCAGGATTCCACGCTGAGTGATGACGACAAGGCAGTGATGATCGAACAACTGCGGCAGAGCTTGCCCGAAGACGTACAGGACCTGCTGATCCCCCAGATACATCAAGAGCTGACCGTGCAGACCGAGCAGCTTCTGGAGCAGGGCGCCGACCCAAGCGAAGTCCGCGAATTGCGCCTCTCGCTGGTGGGCCCGGAAGCCACCGGCCGGCTGGAAGACCTGGACCTGGAACGCGCCCAATGGCAACAGCGTATGGATGATTTCCTCACCGAGCGCGACACCATCTTGAGTTACCAGGGGCTGGCCGAGGATGACCGGCAGGCGGCCATTGAGGAATTGCTGGAGACTCGTTTCAACGATAACGAACGGGTTCGGGTCGCCAGCTTGCTGGATATGGAGGCCGAATAGCCGAACCATGAGTAAAGCCCTGATTGGACTCCGCGCTCTGACGCTTGGACTTGGCATTGCTGCCGCCACCTTGGCCAACGCCGCAGAGATCACCCCTTCCGACATACTGGCATGGGATAGCCGCGACTTCGCGGGGCCTACCCGGTACAGCCTGGAGCAACGCAACAGCGAAAACGTACTGCGCGCCCAATGTGTCAATGGCGCCTCTGCGTTGTATCTGGAGCAAAAGGTGAATCTGCAACAGACACCGATTCTGCAATGGTCTTGGGCGGTACAGAACACCTTTGAGGGTATCGATGAGACCAGCAAGGCCGGGGATGATTATCCCGTCAGGCTATATGTGGTCAAGGATGGCGGGCTCTTGCCCTGGCGCACCAAAGCATTGAACTATGTATGGTCGAGCACCCAGCAGGCCGGAGCTGATTGGCCGAACGCCTACACAGCCAACGCACACATGTTGGCGCTACGCAGCGGCCCCCAGAGCGCGCCGGGAACCTTGGTGGCGGAAAAACGCAATGTGAGGGAAGACTTCAAAACCTACCAGGGCATGGAACTAGACAGCATTGATGGCATCGCCATCATGACCGACTGCGACAATAGTCAACAGCCGGTCACTGGCTGGTATGGCAGCATCAGTTGGCACGCCGAAGGCGATTAGCCCATCCGCTGCCCGCTAGCCGTCATTTTTTCATCCATACGTCGTTGAGCAGGATGTACTGACCTGTCGGCGTACGCTCCAACGCTTTTTTACCGGCAATGGACTCCACATCTCGTAGCTGTATACCGTTTTCCTGGGCCAGACGCTGGTACTCCTGCCGGCGCGCCTGGTTGATCTGCCGGGCAATTTCACCGGCATTGCCAGAAGCGCTGACCACCCCGAGGTAGCCATCGGGCTGCTCACCGACCTGCCCGGCAGACTTTGCCGCTGGCAAGGCTGACATGGCCTCATTCAGGCTCAGGGCCCACACTGGCGAACTCATCAACAACGCCAGCACTACTGCAAAAAATCGACTATTCATGCGCATGTCATTTCCCCCTAGAACAGGCCGCTGGATTCACTGAAGAGTTCATCCAGTTGCTTGTCGACCTTGATATAGATCTCGTGCTGGATCTTCACATTCAGATTGATATTGATGGGTTCATTGGGGGCCGCCAACTGCACGGTTGGCGTGCAAGCCGCCAACAGGCAGGACGCCACCAGCGTTACCGGTATCAGACGCCTCAGCATAGGTACCACTCCTTGATCATGGTGCCGGTGCCAGGCGTTGTTGCAATACACGCTCCTGCACCCGCTTCTGGATAATCTCGCTGACCTGCCCACTGAGTTGCAGGCTGGCCATTAACGCCGGTAGGTTTTCTTCCAACCGGATATTCAGGTGAATGGGCCTGCCACCTTCCAGTGCCGGATTACGGCCCTGCAATTGCAGACCCAGGACCAACAAGCCGTCCTGATCATAGGCTACATCCGATGACAATACACTGTAATGAAAATCATCCAATGCAGCAGCGACCTGGCGCATGCCGATATTGGTACGCGCCAGATCTTCCAGTTTTTCCGAGCGATAGCGCAAGAAACCGCCAGGCTCACGGGCCTGCAGCTGGCCCTCGTCTATCAACAATTTACCCGCTTCAAGGCTGACCGGAAGACGGCCATCCAGCGTGCCGCGCCCGCTCAATCCTTCTGCCGGATAGACCTCGAACAGACGGGCCAGTTCCACCCCCTCCAGCTCTACAACCAGGCTTTGCCGGGGGTCGGCGAGCGCCAAGGTAGTGGGCACTAATTGGACCCTGCCGCCGAGCATGCCGATTTGCGCAGCCCTGATCATCAGCCTGCCCGCCGCGGGCGCCGAAAGCGCAGCGTTATAGCGACCATCGAAGCTTAGTGGCCCAAGCGGCATCCCCGGATCCAACGCATCCAGCCGCAAGCTGGGCAGATCCACCTGGAGCGTTTCGCCCTTGACGCTGATGTCGGCCGTGGTTGTCAGCCCCTCGAAGGTCAGCCGATCATAAATACCCTTACCACCCGACAGCGTCAGTTGCCCTTGCAAGCTGTCCAGGCCAGACTGGCCTGTGGCTTGCACCTTGCCGGTCAACCGACCGCTACTGAAGGTCAGCAGCGCAGGCCAGTCGGCCAGGGTCGCCGCCAAAGGGTTAGCCGCACGCAGAAAGACTTCCTGCAAGGCCACATCCGCTCGCCAGGGCTCCCCCTCAGGCCAGGCGAACTGCACATCCATTCCCAACCCCTGCTCGGCCTGCACAGAGCCCTGCCAACCAATACGTCCAGCGGCATAATCCAGTTGACCATCGAGGGCCCAGCCTTGCGATTTGAGCAGTGCGTGGCTGAGACTGCCCGCACTCAACTTCAGCCCGCCTTTTGCTATCCCTTGCTGTACATCGCTAAAGGGCAGGCTCAGCTTCAGCCCAGACAGGTCCAGGTTGGCCGCAGTCAGATCAATACCCGCTTCAGGGGCGGCAATGGCCGAGGCCTGCACCCTCGCGCCCTTGCCCAGTTGTACTACCAACTCCTGAGCGTTGGCGTGCCCGCTGCTGGGCAAGCCCAGCTTGACGCCGCGCAGGCGCAGGCCATCCAGCGCCAGGCTATCGGCTCGCCCGCTCAGCATCAATTGCTGCCACTCGGCTTGCCATTGCGGCCGGGAACTCAATACCAAGCCTCCAACTACGCCTAACTCCACCGGGCCGCTGGCTTGCAAGTTAACGCTCAAGGTCATCGCCGCAGCCCAATCCAGCAGGCTATCTTGTTCAGGGTCAAGCTGCAGTGTTAACCGCTCAGGGCGGAAGGCGGCCGGCAACGCGGTCAGCGCCTCGAGGGCGGGTTTGTCTATCTCCAGGCGCGCAGAGCCCTGGCGCAGTTGCCAGCGCCCCTCATCGCCGCTCAAATCCAGCTGGGCCTGACCCTGCAACTCGCCAATCTCAGGCCATACCCAGGGCTGCGGCAAAGTGAGCTCCGCATTCAGGTGTACCTGGCCGCTCAGCAGGTCAACCCATTCCTCCGGCTGCTCGCTGGGCGCCAGAGCCCAGGTCATGCTGGCATGCAGTCCGGTGGGCAATTGTGTAAAGGGATAATCCCGCTGGCCCAGCCAAGGCGCTGCGTAAGCCAGCAACCAATCGGCCTGCGGCCAATCCAGCACGTCAAGTTGCCCCTCCCAAATGGGCACTTCCCCTGTCTCGGACCAACGCGCCTTTAGGCTGGCAGCAGGGCGCTCGGATAGCTGCAGTTGTGCCTGCAGATCAAGAGCATCAACAGTTGGCCGCAGCTGTACATCCAGTTCAAGCAACTCCTGATCGGCGCGCAACGCCAGTCGGGCGACGATATGATCGGCCGACAGTCTGTTCAGTTGCAGTTGGCCCTGCGCCGTGCAGCGGCCGGTCGCGCAGGGCAACTGCAGCGCAAGCCGATCGACCTGCACGCGGTCTGGCAACTGTTCGAACTCCGATGCCCAGGCCAGCGGATCCGGTATACCAGCATCCACCTGCTCCGGCGCCTGTGGGCTGGGCTGCCATTCCAGCTGCACATCCTGCACCTCAATCGCCGCCAGACGCCAGCGTGACTCGCCGCCCAATTGCAACTGCAAACCAGCGAGCTGAAAGTCCATCAGCCCTTGGGAATCACGGTACACACCGGACAGCTGCGCCAGGTGCAAACCCGTGCGGTTAAACCGCAAGCCTTGCCAGTCGAGTTGCTCAACACCGGCCGCGCTGAGGCTGCGCTTGGCAAACCAGACGCCGGCTACGCCCAGTAACAGCATGACGCAAATCAACACTACCCCTATGCTTAACGCCTTGCGCATGCCGTGCCTCGTGTCGATGTTTTTGCCAGATTAGCATGTAAGACAGTGCACAATGCGGATCTACTCCAGTAGCACAGTACTGAGCCGCTCCCTATAATCGGGCGACCCGCCGCTGACTACAGCGCCTCCCTCAGCGGGCAAACTCATCAGGAGAAGCTATGGATTGGTATCTTGAGGTACTCAGAAAATACGCCACTTTCACTGGCCGCGCGCGGCGCAAGGAATACTGGTTTTTTACCTTGTTCAATTTATTGATCATGCTGGTGCTGTCGATTATCGACGGCATGATCGGCCTGTACAGCACGGAGGCGGGTTTGGGGATTCTGAGCGGCATATACACCCTTGCACTGTTGATCCCCAGCTTGGCCGTCACCGTTCGCCGCCTGCACGACATCGGCCGCACCGGCTGGTGGCTACTGATTGCCTTCATCCCCTTGATTGGGGCACTGATCCTGCTGATTTTCACGGTGCTCGATAGCAAGCCCGGCAGCAACCAGTACGGCCCCGACCCCAAGGGCATGGATGGCGAAACCCTGGTCGGGTAACCCGGCCCCTTGACGAGACGTCGCATGCGCCAAAAGACCCGCTACCTGCCCCCCTTGCGCCGCGCGCTGCGCTGGAGCCTATTACTGCTCCTCTCGGCCTGGCTGCTCGCCAGCGGCTGCCAGGCATGGCAACCGCTGCCAGCGGGGCTGTCCAGTACCGGCCCGTTGCGCGAGGCACAGGACGTGGCGCTCCTGACTGATCAAACCTTTACTCAGGACCAGCAACGAATCAGTCAACAGGAGGTATTCGACGAGGTATTGCGTCTGATTGCCCAGGCCCAGCAACTGATCGTCGTCGATATGTTTCTGTTCAACGATTTTGCGGGCGAAGACAGCTACCGCGCGCTGTCCACTGAGTTGACAGAAGCGCTGCTGCAAGCGCGCAGTCAGCATCCACAGATGCCCATAGTGCTGATTACCGATCCTTTCAACACCCTGTACGGCGGTGTGCAGAACACCCATCTGGAGCAATTGAAGGCGGCAGGCGTCGACGTGGTCATGACCGACCTGAGCCAGTTGCCCGCCTCCAACCCGGCGTGGTCGGGTATTTACAGTCTGTGCTGCAGTTATTTGGGCAACAGCGTCGCAGGTGGTTGGCTACCCAACCCGGTTGGTGACGGCAAAGTCACCTTGCGCAGCTATCTGCACCTGCTGAATTTTCGCGCCAACCATCGCAAGACCCTTATCGTAGATGAGGGCGACAGCTGGACCGGCTTAGTCACCTCCGGCAACCCCCATGACGCCAGCAGCCGACACAGCAACAACGCGCTGCGTTTCAGCGGTCCAGCAGCGCTTGATCTGCTAGCCAGTGAAGTCGCTGTGTTGCAGTTTTCTGCAGAGTTGGATACCTCAACCTGGCCCAGCGCCCCGCCAGCACCCGCAACCCCGGCCAACGATTGGCCCAGACTGCAGGTACTCACCGAAGGCGCGATTCGCGACGCCCTGCTGAAGCTGGTCGATAGCGCACAGACCGGCGACCAGCTGGACCTGGAAGTCTTCTATTTTTCCCATAGACCGCTTATCGAAGCACTGATTCGCGCCCAGCAGCGAGGCGTGCAGCTGAGAGTATTGATGGATGCCAATCGCGACGCCTTTGGCCGGGAAAAGAATGGTGTGCCTAACCGACAGGTCGCCTGGGACCTGCACAAGGAAGGTATCGATGTGCGCTGGTGTGCCACGCAGGGCGAACAATGCCACCGCAAGTGGCTGCGCCTGGATCGTGTCGACGGAACCAGTGAACTGATCACCGGTTCAGCCAACTTCACCCGGCGCAATCTCGACAACCTGAATCTGGAGACCAGCATAAGAGTGCTTGCGCCAGCTGAGCAGGAAATCATGCAGGCAGCTCGTCAGCAGTTCGAGCGCAGCTGGAGCAATCCTGACGGGCAGCAACATAGCCTGCCCTATGAGGACTTCGCCGACAATTCGCGCTGGCGCTATGCGCTCTATCGCTTTATGGAGTGGAGCGGCATATCGACTTTCTAGCGCCCGTTAGCCGGAACAGCTGGACGCGTTAAGCGTCCAGCTGGGCGAAACAGGCAGCGATGATATCCATACCCGCCTGAACTTCCATATCACTGGCCGTCAGCGGCACCAGAATCCGGATCACGTTGCCGTACTGACCGCACGACAGCAGGATCAGCCCCTTGTCGCGGGCCAATGCGACAACCTTGGCTGCCAACTCGGCATCAGGCCGACACTCGGCGGTAAACAGCTCGCAGGCCACCATCGCGCCCAGGCCGCGCACATCACCGATGCGCTTGTCCTGCACAGCAATATCGCGCAGCCGCCCCATGATCATCTCGCCCAGTGTGACGCTGCGCGCTAGCAGATTCTCTTCCTCGAAGACCTCGATCACCGCCAGTGCAGCAGCGCAGGCCAGCGGGTTGCCGGCATAGGTGCCACCCAGCCCACCAGGGGCAATAGCATCCATCAACTCGGCGCGGCCGCAAACGCCCGCGACCGGGAAGCCACCGGCAATCGATTTGGCAAAGGTTGTCAGGTCGGGCGCTACGCCCATCTGTTCCATGGCGAAGAAAGTACCGGTCCGCCCTGCGCCGCTCTGCACCTCGTCGGCCACCAATACAATGCCATGCAGATCACAAAGCTCACGCAGCTTTTTCATGAATGCCGGGCTGGCGACATAAAAACCACCCTCGCCCTGAACCGGCTCAATCACGATCGCGGCGATATCCCGCGGCTCGGCGTCGTTCTTGAAAATACGCTCGATACTGGCAATAGCATCATCGTCACTGACGCCGTGCAACGGGCAGGGGAACTGCGCGCGATACACGCCGCCCGGCATCAGGCCCATACCTGATGAGTAGGGCGCGACCTTGCCGTTCATGGACAGGGTCATCATGGTGCGGCCGTGGTAGCCGCCGGTAAAGGCAATCACACCGGCACGCCCCGTGGCGGCCCGGGCGATCTTCACCGCGTTTTCCAAGGCCTCTGAGCCGGTGGTAACCAGCAGCGTCTTCTTCTTGAAGTCGCCCGGCACCAGGCTGTTGAGTTTTTCACACAGCGCCACATAGGGCTCGTAGGCCAGCACCTGGAAGCAGGTATGGGTGAACTGCTCCATCTGCCGCTTTACTGCGTCCATCACCTTCGGGTGCCGGTGCCCGGTATTAAGCACCGCGATCCCACCAGCAAAATCGATATATTGGCGACCCTCTACATCCCACACGGTCGCGTTCTCGGCACGCTGAACGAATATCGGGTGGATCTGGCTGACGCCGCGCGCTACCGCATCATGCCGCCGCTGCATCAAGGATTCATTGGTCTTGCTCATGTGGACCTCCAATCAGTGCTGATCCTGAAACAGGGCTCAGATACCACCCAGGCACAGGTATTTGATTTCAACGTATTCATCGATGCCGTGCCTTGAACCCTCGCGGCCAAGCCCCGACGACTTCATGCCACCGAAGGGCGCGACCTCGGTCGAGATCAGACCGGTATTGATGCCGACCATGCCGTACTCCAGCGCTTCGGCAACGCGGAAAGCGCGGCTCAGATCGCGTGCATAAAAATAGGCCGCCAGGCCGAATTCGGTATCGTTAGCTTGGCGAATCACATCGTCCTCATCGCTGAAGCGGAACAGCGGCGCCAACGGCCCAAAGGTTTCTTCGCGGGCGACCAGCATGCTGCTGTCTATGTCGGCCAACACAGTGGGCTCGAAGAAAAACCCGCCGAGCTCATGCGGCTTACCGCCGATCAGGACCTTCGCACCCTTGTCGGTGGCATCCTTCAGGTGCTGTTGTACCTTGGTCACCGCCGCAGCATTGATCAGCGGGCCGGTAGTCACCTCTGCCATTGCGCCGTCACCCACTTTCAGCTTCTTCACCGCCTCGACCAGCTTGGCGGCAAAGGCATCATAGACGCCGTCCTGCACATATATCCGATTGGCGCACACGCAGGTTTGTCCGGCGTTGCGGTACTTGGAAATCATCGCGCCTTCGACCGCTGCATCCAGATCCGCATCGTCAAAAACGATAAAGGGCGCGTTGCCGCCCAGCTCCAGCGAGAGCTTCTTCAGCGTTGGTGCACATTGCTCCATCAATTTGATCCCGACACCCGTGGAGCCGGTAAAGGAGAGTTTGCGCACGATGGGGTTGCGGCACAGTTCTGCACCTACCGCGATAGCGTTATCGGCGTCAGCAGTGACCACACTCAACAACCCAGCCGGCAAGCCCGCCTGCTCGGCCAGAGCTACTAGCGCGAGCGCAGAAAAAGGCGTCTGCGGTGCCGGCTTGAGCACCATGGCACAACCTGCGGCGAGTGCCGGAGCGGCTTTGCGGGTAATCATTGCGGCGGGAAAATTCCATGGCGTAATGGCTGCGGTCACGCCGACCGGCTCTTTCTGCACGATAATCCGTTTGTCCGGCTGGTGACCGGGGATGGTTTCGCCATAGACCCGCTTTGCCTCTTCGGCAAACCACTCGATAAAGGAGGCCGCGTAGGCGACCTCACCACGAGCCTCTGCTAGTGGCTTGCCCTGCTCGGCAGTCATGATGCGTGCGAGATCCTCCTGGTGCAGCATCATCAGGTCAAACCATTTGCGCAGCACGGCAGTGCGCTCCTTGGCCGTGCGCTTGCGCCAGGCCGGTTGCGCGGCGCGGGCCGCCTCAATAGCGCGCTTGGTTTCGGCAGCGCCCATATTCGGCACGCTGCCCAGACGCTCGGCATTGGCTGGATTGAATATCTCGGTACGCGCGCCGCAATCGGCCTCGCACCACTGACCAGCGATAAAGGCTTGTTGCCGAAACAGATCCGGGGCCTGCAATTCCATGGTAATCCTCACGGGTCGTCGGTAATGCTGCACGCGAGGCGTAATGCATTAACAACAAAGATGTTTGATATTTCAAACATGCTAAGGCGCGGAAGGGAATCAGGCAAGAGCCGGAATCAAAAATACTCGAATCGAAATAGGGGGAGAAATCTATGCGCTTGGTCGGGGCAGACCCGCAACGACGCCGCATTCCTTCGCAGCGTGATGACCTACCTGAGCTTCGCAGGCGATCAATGCCTGGCCCAGATCGTCAGGCAGCAGACTCACTTTCAAAAAGTTCGGCGGGGCCATGCTGATCCGCCTCTAGCAATCCGGCCACCCGTTGCAGACTGGCAAGCATCATCAACTGCTCCCAATCCGGCAACTTGCCAAAACGCTCGAGAAACTCGGCCGGCAGCAGCGCAGGTTCGGCCTGGATGGCCGCCAACCCCTTGGCGGTCAACGCCAGATGGACCTTACGTTTATCGCTCTTGCTGCGAATGCGCTGCAGTAGCTCGCGATTTTCCAGACGATCAATAATGGTACTCAGGGTCGCCTGGGACACACTGACTTTTTTTGCCAGATCGCCTAGGGTGCCTTCGCCCATCGCCTGAATGCTGTGCATGATCAACAGCTGGATCGGCGTCAGCCCACTGTGTCGGCCCAGCCGCTTGGCATGTATTTCCGTGGCGCGCTGCAGACGGCGTAGCGCTAAATATAAATCGTGCATCATGTACATGTTCAGCTCCCGGCAACACACTCTTTCTAGAGGCGCATTTTGCCATAAAGTCTAAATATTACAGTAGTAACTAGATTTTCGCATCGCCGGGCTTTAGAAGAGCCTGAAACCACCGCAAACCATGCTATCCAGTTATTCTCGCCATCAGATTACAACAAATTTATTTTTACTTCAAAACAGTTTGATCTTTGCCAAGTTAGATTACCGCCTTGCTCTATCTGCGCAACACCTGGCGCTACTGCCTGTGGACAAGTCTGTGCAAAAGCTGTGCTGTTGGCTCTAGAGCAGTACCTCCAGACCGCTGCGCCATTTATTGCACAGACCTGCGCCAACACTTGCGCACATAAAGGTGATCAAGCGCACACTCACAATGCCTGATATAAATGAAAATCAGAAAGGCCTTTGATTTATATTGGTTTTTTTGAAGATGGCACAGGCCTTGTAATACCTAGAGCTCCCGGACACCGAGTCCAATCCACCAGGCAAGGAGAGCTCTAATGCCAACACCCGCGTATATGTCAATCGAAGGTACCAAGCAAGGTCTGATCACCGCAGGCACCTTTACCGAAGATTCCGTCGGCAACATTTTCCAGGAAGGCCATGAAGACCAGATCCTGGTTCAAGCCTTTGATCACCAGGTCATCATCCCGCGCGATCCGCAGTCCGGTCAGCCCACTGGCCAACGCGTGCACAAACCGCTGATGATCACCAAAGTGTTCGACAAGTCTTCCCCGCTGATCTTTAACGCCCTGACCTCCGGTGAGCGCTTGAGCAGCTGTCGTCTGGAGTGGTTCCGCACCTCTTCCACCGGCACCCAGGAGCACTACTTCACCATCGAACTGCAGGACGCGATCATCGTCGACGTACAGTCGCACATGCCGAACTGCCAGGATCCTGCCCAATCCCACTTCACCCACCTGGAAGACGTGTACTTCACCTATCGCAAGATCGTCTGGACCCACGAAGTCTCTGGCACTTCCGGTTCTGACGACTGGCGCACACCAATTTCCGCGTAAATCGGGAATAATGCGTACACCATCAGCCGGCTTGTACGGCTGATGGTTTTCATGCGTTGCGCACTCCCCCAGCCCTATCCTGCTGTGCTTACGCAAGCCCGTTACCCGCGCTAACCCTGAGGAACATCGGATGTTCGCCGCCGCCAACCAGGCCCACTTCACCC
>TARA_R110002094_G_scaffold115554_3_pt1 | contig 106968 bp, 91 predicted proteins | sample TARA_R110002094 | Tara Oceans TARA_R110002094 (sample SAMEA4397409) | marine metagenome | biome: Polar Biome; feature: [MIX] marine epipelagic wind mixed layer (ENVO:01000061); material: water (ENVO:00002006), including particulate matter (ENVO:01000060) such as... | depth...
TCCGTATCTTTTCGTTATTCGGAAAGCGACAGTTGTAACTAGTGACTTCAACATTGGCTTATCGCATAAAGCATTGAAGGCAGATAGTGCGATCCTGTTTCTCCCTGTATAGAAATGGTGAACATGGGTTAAGCCATGCGACTCGATCGGCTGTCGAGTATTGAAGCCAATGGGAAGTTGAAATGTTGGGCACCAATCAGTTGAGCGGAGTGACTCTGTCTTTTTAATTAGAGCAATATCTGCTTGATCGGGCACTTTTTGAAAACGCTTTGTCCCGACCTTGTAGTTAATCAATACAGGCACCTGAATAGCCTGCTCAACTATCTGGTCTAGATATGGATCAACTATCTTGTGCCACTTCCTCTCCATTGACCGCTTTGTAAGGGAAGAACCACATGAAGGGCAGTTAAAATCCTGATTAACTTTTCCTCCTTCGATATCCACTGCAGTCTCCCAGAACACAATATCGCCAGCGCACTCGGGGCATGTAAATACATCTGACCATACTGTGTAGTTTACTCGGCCAATACCGCAGCAACCGCTTAAATCAGGAGATGAATTAGTGTTGATTATTTCGATCGCGCTTTGAATTTGATCTTTGGTAGGGTTGTGGAGAGTCTGAAACATCCACCCATGCTTTTTCTCGGACGAGCGGAGAAGTTTTTTTGCCTCGCTCTGAAATGAATATTGGTCGGACGGAGTGTTATAAATGTAAGAAATATAACTTGCGACAGGGGACAGGTCGTTCAATATTGCTTTACGTGCGCCAACTTTAGAAAAGGGTAGAGATGATCCCTCTTCTTCATTTTCCTCTTTATGAAAAATGGCGCCGTCAGAATCAACCTCGTATCCAAGTGATTTGACAACTGTTTCATTTCCGCAAAGTTGAGCGGCTACTCCCGTTGCACCGCTACCGGCATAAGCATCCAGTACCAAGTCACCAGGCTTAGTATATTGAAGGATGTATCGCATGATGGCCCTGTGTGGGACCTTAGTGTGATAAGGGTGCAGCTTGTAGAGCGGGTCATACTTCCCTTCGCTTACATCTGCAAAGAACGGTTTTCTGTCATATGGAACAGATGGGTCGTATGGCGTGCCGTAGACACGAATATAATCCTCAATAAATGGATTGGGGCACGCTGTGTAGTACGGCGGATCGGACATGGTGAGGATGGCTTCATCCGTCCCCTGCGGGAAACCTTCCTGATTTCGGAATTCCGGATCCTTGAGCTTTTCGGCGAGCAGCGTTAAGAAATGTTCGCGTCGTGCTTGATCGTTAGGGAAGGTCTGGCCAAGGCACTCAACAGGAGTGTCTTTGTTTGACTGATTCTGCAATAAGTCATCCATTATTTTGATACCTCAGGTTCTTTTTGTCGGCGCATGTCGTTTATTGGATTCATTCGACAATAAACCGCAGTTTATCGGCGTCCTTGCCCTTGCAGCGCTCGTTCAGGAACGACTCGAAGCGTTTACGCAGATCCTCCGGCGTCGCGGGGGATCCGCCGGTCAACAGTGCCTTTTTGATGTCATCACTGGTGACCACAATCTTCTCGAGACCGGACAATCCCTCTTGGATGCTGGCCACGAATTCCGGGGTGACCGGATCTGGCAGGTTCTTTGATTTCAGGAAGCCTTGGATCAGGTTGCGTTGCGCATCCTTGAGCAGCTCAAAGTTCGCCTGGATGATGGGATCCTCAAGGTTTTCCAGCAGTGTTTGTTGCCAGTCAGCCAGCATGCGATCCAGTTCATCGTCCAAACCTTTGAGCACGTTGGCCGCAGGCAGCAGCTCACCCTGTTCATTGGCGGGGCGGAAGCTGCAGTGTGGGCAAACCGGGCTGGCAATGAGTTCGGAGTCCACCAGCGAGGCGCAGCTCTTGAGTTTGTCCAGCTTGTCATCGAAGCTCGTGAGTTGTCCGGTAGGCATCAGCGAGATGCCCGCCAGTGCCCGCAGGGTGGTAATGCGTGAATCCTTACGTAAGGCAGACTTGGTCTTGTCTTCCGCCACCCCGAGGCGTGCCTTGCTGTGTTGGGCGACGTAAGCGGTGACATAGTCTTTCTTCAATGTGGCCAGGCGTTGGCGATACTCTGCGGCGTGCTGCGCACTGCGGTCGGTGGCGAGCTGATCGAGTATCTCTTTACGAGCCGTCTGGGCTTGTTGGACCCAGGGATGGTCGGTGGTTAGCACCATTTCTGCCTGGGAGAGATAGGCCGCTGTGGCGCCCAGTTCAGCGACCAGGTCGCGCAGTTTCTCGACCGTATCCAGAACCTCGAAGTTCTTCTTTTGGGTGTCGATGTCGGCCTGGGTGATGCGCAGGTTCTTGAGCTTGCCGATGGTGTTGTAGGGCGACAGCTTTTCCAAAAAATCTTTGAGTGCTTCCAGCCGTGTGCGCCAATCCTGCAGCTCTTCTTCACGTAGCAGAGACTGGCCCCAGAAACTGAGGCGGTTTTGCAGGTCGGTACCAACGGTAAGCACCCGTTGCACCTGCTTGGCCACGGCATCCAGCAATTCCTTGACCGGCTCGTCCTTACCCTGGGTTGCCATCTGAGCGAGGCCTGATGGCAGGCCCAGTAGTTCGAACAGTGAGCGCAGGACAGCGACGTTGATCTCTTTGGGTGCCTCGACGTGCTTGAGCTGTTGGAGTTCATCCAGTGAGCGTTCAGCCAGCAGGGAGATCTTTCCGGAGTCGATCTTGTCGCCAGTGATGGCCAGCACGATGTCGCCGGAATAGACCAGGCCGCCCAGTACGGCAACTAGCAGGTCGGGCTCCAGGCGGAAACGCACCGGTGCAAAGTATTCGACGTCGGTGGGGCCGCTGATCAGCTCGCTACGGTTGAGCACTTGACCATGGCCCTTTGCCTTAAGCCGGTTCAGAACCTCCTGTGCGTACTTGGAACGTGTGGGCTCAATGCGGTCGCTGTCCAGCATTTCCAGCGCATCCAGCATGGCGATAGCGTCCTTGGTTCGTGTGCCGCCGGCCAATGCCTTAAGAGTATTGGCGATCAACTGTTTGCGGTTGGCCTCAGTCACCAGTACCGAGAAGGTGGGGTACTCCGGTGCCAGATCCCCGAAGTGGGTGCCCAGTGCCAGGCCGGAGGTGACGTTCACGATGTCGCGGAAATTTGCGCGCTCATCTGGCCCCAGCCGCAGTTTGTCGCGTATCGATACACCCTTGGCCCATTCCTGCAGGGTTTTGGTTTTACCCTGATAGGTCACCTCGAAGGCCGACATCTGCTTGTCCTGCAGCCATTTGCTCATGTCGCGCAGGGCATCCTTGGCCTTGTCCAGGTAGATGGCCTTGGCGGCACCGCTGGCAGTCGATGCCAGCTCTTGGGCGGCGGCATAGAAAGCGAGATGGCGCTTGATGGCGTCGTCCAGCCCCTTGAGGCGGAAGAACACCTCATCCACCTTGCTTTCATCCCGGAAGCGGGGTGGCTCGAAGGGCTGGATGAAGTAGATATAGAAATCACGCTCCGGTTGCGCGGTGGGGCGATCGTTGGGTGCGCCCAGGAACAGGTAACCGTTGCGCTCTACACGGTGGTCCTGCCATTCGACCTGGTGTTGCCAGATCTTGTAACCGGTGACGTAGGCATGCTCATCGGTACACTCCATGAGCTGCATCAGGGCGCTGTAGTAGGCGCGGTCCAGCGCGTCGTCAGACAGTGCTTCGGCACGTTTCTCGATCTGGGCGTCGTAGTCGACGTCCTTCTTGAGATCGAGATAATACTGTTCGGTGTCCGGCGCCTTGGAGATGAACTGGCCGTTGACCGTTTTGACGATCTCGCGCAGGGTGGTCTGCACCGCGGTCAGCAGGTCATCAGAGGGTTCGCCGCCCATGTCTTCGATGCCGGGCTGATACAGGCAAAGAGTGTCGCGCAACTCTTCGGCCGTTGGCCCAACCGGTACATAGATATCGCCACCGGTGGTTAGTCGATGCACGGACAATCCCTTGATTACCCGCGCGGCCATGGCCTTGTAGGCCGGTCGGGTAAAGGCCTTCTGCACCCGTTCAGCAAGAACCTCTGCCACCGCCAGTACCGGACCGATACTGGGGTCTGAGCGCAGGACCGAGTTGGTGGTGACCGTTTCCCAGAATTTATCGTAACCGATCAATCCGGGGTGATCGCTTGGCACTGTGTCTTCGAGGACATCCTGAATCTGATCGCGCAGGGTCACCAGTGCGCCGCGTTTTTCGGTGAATACCAGCTGCTCGAAGGTGTTGATGTAATCGGGATGTACCGGGAACAGGCGGACGTATTCATCCATCCGTTCGTTCATATTGCTGTAGAACTTGGCAAAAGGCGTGAGGTAGTTGCGGATCTTGTCCTGCTGATCGGCTGATTTCTTGAGTAGACGCTCGGCTACGACAAAGCTCACATCCTGACGGGCAAGTAGTATCTGGGTGAAGCGCTCGCTTACGCGACGCAGGCTGTCGGCTACGTGCTGGAAACGGCTGCTATCGAAGACAGCCTCCTGCACGCCAGCAACAAAGCGGAAGCGCAGGTGTTTGGTGACTTCACCGACTTCCCTCAGGAAAGAGAGGTCGAGGACCAAGTCATGGTCCTTACGAGATCGCAAGAATTCAAGGAACTCGTCGACGACGAGTAGCAGTCCCTGGTTTGGATGCACCTCGTCGAAGGCGGCCATCATCTTCTCAAAGGCAGCCTTGTTGTTGACCACCTTGTCGGCAGGTGGAAAGTTGAAGCTGACACCCTGGCCTTCCAGGAAGAGTTCGAGTTCCTGAGTGATGATGTCACGCAGGGGCATCTGGCTGGAGATTTCGATACGGTGCACTTTGAACTTGCCCGCGATAGTCTCTGCGGCTTTAGCAACCTTCGGGTGGCGGATCATAGGGACATAGGATGTGTCCTCTGCGATCAACGACAACACGGACATCAAGTGCGATTTACCCGTGCCGTAGTTACCTACGACAAGCACGCCCTTGTGATCGACCGATTCATCGAACGACAGCTGTGGGATCATCTGTTTGGCAATCCGCTCCGCCATGTCATCGGATATGACGTAGGTTGCGACGAGTTTCTTTGCCTCGTCGGGCCGGTTTGCATCGAGTAATTGAATGACCGATTCAATCGGCTCGAACTGTATGAGATCCCCGTAGCGCATAAGTTTTCCTCTCTAACCCTTTTTTTAAATTTCAAATGGGACCAGACCATCCAGGCCGTAGTCCTGATATTCCGGATGCCCCATCTGGGCATAGATCAATCGACCATCGACCAGCTCCCCGGGCCACACCGCCACAACCCGTCGGCTATGGGCGTGTCGCTTGAGCAGATCCAATGGATCGAGCTTGAGCGTCTGATCAAATAGCAGCTCGATGTTGTCGAGCAGCAGTAAATCTCCATTGGCGTACTCATCGGCCAGCTCGCGCAGAATGACGTTGGTCTGCAGCGCCCTTTGCCGCTGAGGTATCGCCGCGAGACGACTTCCAAGCGTCGCCCCGACATTCATTACCTTCATATCCCGCTGATTGGCCAGTTCAGCAAGGAGGGCTGTCTTGCCACTGCCTGGCTGGCCTATCAACAGGATCAGCTTGCTGTGCAGTGCACCTACTTCGTCGATAAGCTGTGCAAGTTTTTCGAGCATCCGCACCATCACTCCATCTCGGCTTCGAGCCGCTGCTGATCAGGCGAGCGATAGCCGGGGGCAAGCACAGCATTCTTGACGCCATAGATCGCCAGATGGTCTTTTAACCACAGCCGGTATTCGGGCCCATGCAGGCTGTGATCGGGCGAACAATCCACACTCCATTTCCGCAGGATGTAGCCGGCGGTGGCTGCACGGAGTTTCATTCGCAGCACACCTTCCTGCATGCCGTAATCCATTTTGGTTATCTCGGGACGTGGTTGGTCAGGATGTGGCACGAGTTCCAGCTCGACGATCCGGGTCCACTGAATGTCCTGATCACTCGTTTCGTGGGACGCTACCGGTTGCCCCTTCAGGACCACAGGCCGTTGGATTCTGGTGATTACAAAATCACGGAACTCCTTCGACTTACGGTCGAAAGCACGCACATGCCAGCGCAGACCGTTATCAAGCAGTGCAAATGGGACGATTTCCCTTTCGGTGCGGCCGCTGGATATCGAGTGGTACTCAATAGCAAGAGGACACTCCTGATGGATGGCTCGGGTAACGCTAGCCAGCACGTCTAAGTCAGGATGGGTAAGGCGGGATGGAATCTCACTGGATACCCAGGCCTTTATCTTCATAGGCTCCCCATCGCCAAAGCCCTGCGTCAGCCAGGAGAGCACCCGCTCAGGTGGGAAACTGAAGATCGGCTGGAAATTCTTACCTAATACGTAGGATTTGGCGCTGGGATCGTAGTCAATGTTCCCGGGGGCGAGGTCTTTATAGAGTGCCAGATCCCGGGTCGCAGCCGCTGACTGGATCCCAAAACGGGAAACCAAGTCCTGGCGCCGTATCTCTCCGATGAAGTGCACACGCAGCTCAACGAACGCGAGACGATCGCGCTGTGGCTGGGTCAGGTCGGCAAGTTGGTCATTCGGCATTCTGGGTGCTCATTCGGATTAGCGGATGTTTATGATGATTGTTGCGTAAAGTATATGGTCTGCCATACAATCTGGCAATCAGATATAAGAAAGGCGTGTATCAGCAACATAATGATTATGATTGCGTGATGAAAAAGGACATAAGGTTTAAATGAAAGCGGACAAACACATCGCTGCCTACCGCCGCATGCGCAATCAGCCGCTGTGGCGGTTGCTCGCTTCTGGCAATGGGCCAACGGTGATTGGTCTGCTGCAGTCACACCTATATGAAAAGGAACGCAGCCTGCCGGCCTCGATTCTGTTCGAACGGCTGACGCGTGATCTGGAAGAGCTGCGGGCTCAGGGCGATGATTTCCCTCAAACGGCGCAGGCTTATGTGGCCAACTGGTTGAGCGACGGCTATCTTGAACGGCGATTCCCCCCGGGTGCCACCGAGGAGGAATACGAGCTCTCTACTGCCACGGTGGAGGCGATTCGTTTTCTATCCGCCATCGCTGAACCTCATTCCGCGGCTACCGAGAGTCGCCTGTCGCTGGTGATCCAAGCGCTTGTCGGGCTGGCCGAGGATACCGACACCGATAAGTACCGCCGGATCGACCGCCTGATGGCGGAACAGGCCCGCATCGACAAGGAGATCGATGCCATCCAGAAGGGCCAGATTCGTGTCCTGCCACGTGATACTGCCCTGGAGCGGACCCGTGAGATCATTTCCCTGGCCGACGATCTGACGGGTGATTTCCGCCGGGTGCGCGATCAGTTCGAGCAGCTCAATCGGGACCTGCGAGAGCGCATCATGGATAGCGATGGCAATCGCGGCGAGGTGCTCGACTCGCTGTTTGCCGGTATCGATCTGATTGCTGAGAGCGAGGCGGGCCGGACCTTCTCCGCCTTCTGGCGTCTGCTCACCGATCCCGAGCAGGCAGCGATGTTGGAAGAGTCCCTCGACAGCGTGATGTCACGCGAGTTTGTGGGTGAGCTGGATATGCGAGAGCGTCGCTTCCTCCTGCGTCTGACCAGGAACCTTCTGGAGCAAGGCGGCACCGTCCACGAGGTGTTGCAGACCTTTGCCCGCAGCCTCAAGCACTTCGTGCAGAGCCGCGAGTACCTCGAGCAGCGTCGCGTGAACCAGCTATTGAAGGAGGCGCAACGTGCCGCGTTATCGATCAAGGATGAGGTAAAGGCAACTGAGTCGTTGGAGTATTCCCTGGAGTTGACCAGTAGCCGCTTGCGCTCCCTGTCCCAATGGGTGCTCTACGATCCATCGTTGCAGGCTGAACCAGAGGCGATGCGTGAGGGCGAACCACCACCTATCGATCTGGAATCAGTCAGCGAGTTGGTGGCGCAGTCGGAAATTGATTTTCGCACTTTGAAAGAGCATGTCTGCTCCTTGCTGGAACAACGAGACCAGGCATCGATCGGCGATGTACTGGAACACTTCCCGGCCGAGCAGGGCCTGGGGAGTGTCGTTGGTCTGCTGGCGCTGGGCAGTCGTCATGGGATCAGGGGCGCCGAATCAGGTGGAGATGGCGTCGAGACGGTGGCCTGGGTAGGTGAAGATGATCAAGGGCGCCGCGCTCGTATTCCGAAAATCTATTTCTTGAGGGAACGCTTAAATGAACTGGTCTGAAGAAGGGGCGCCAGAGGAAGAGATGCTGGAGGTAGAGGTCAGCGAACAGGCGTCGGACCAGACGCTGGATCAGGGCCTGTATCAAGGAGACTGCGGTGAGTTATCCCTGGATGCCCGTCGTGTGCTGGTACAGCTCCTCGCTGGCCCGTCCCTGGATGGTCAACGCCATTCCAAGCTCTGGCCAATCCTGATTCGTGATGAAATGGCCATCCGTAGTCGTTTGTCGGAGCTGTTTTTACAGCTGGTAATCGACCGTGATTTGCAGGTGGCCTTTACCCGTCAGGCCGAAACGGGCGACCTGGAAGTACCCCGACTTCTGCGTCGTGCCAATCTGACCTTTCTGGATTCCATTCTGCTGCTCCACCTGCGCCAGCGACTCACCCAGGCCGAGGCCCATGGCGACCGGGCGGTGGTATCGACCGACGAGATCGTCGAGTTTCTCGGGGTTTACGAACAGGCCGGCAATACCGATCGGGCGCTGTTCGAAAAGCGCATCCATGCCTCGATCGAGAAGATCAAGAAACACAGCATCTTGCGCAAGATTCGCTCCAGCGAGGATCGCTTCGAGATCTCACCCACACTGAAGCTGTTGTTCTCGGCCGAAGAGATTCAGGCGCTGACCCGGATTTACCACGACATGCGAGCAGCAGAAGCATCGTCTGAACAAGATGATGAGATGCAATCAGGGGAGGATCACGAATGAGTGCCGTTGCAGGGACGCAAAACCTCTTCGCCCCGGAACAATTCCGCATGTCCCGGCTTCAGGTCTTTAACTGGGGCACCTTCTCTGATGTTCACGACATCCCGATCACGGAACAGGGCTTTCTGTTTGTGGGCCGGTCCGGTGCGGGTAAATCGACGCTGCTCGACGCCTTTTCCGCATTGCTGGTGCCGCCACGTTGGGTCGATTTCAATGCAGCGGCGCGGGAGGCGGAAAAGACAGGACGTGATCGTAACCTGGTGAGTTATATCCGCGGCGCCTGGGCGGAGCAGAAAGACGATGCCTCGGGCGAGATCGCCACGCGCTACCTGCGCCCCGGGACGACCTGGTCGGCTTTGGCGCTGACCTACCGGAATGCCCTGGATCAGCATGTGGTGCTGGTGCAGCTCTTATGGCTGCGCGGGAGTGCCAATGGGCCTGGTGACGTGAAGCGCCATTTCATGATCTTCGAGCGTCCTCTTGAACTCAATGAGCTGGAGGTGTTCGGGCAGTCCAACCTCGATGTGCGCAAGCTCAAACAGACACTTGCGGATGCCTTTCATCGCAGCGAGTTCGGCGCCTACGCCGAGCGGTTTCGTCGCTTGCTCGGTATCGAGAGCGAGATGGCGTTACGCCTGTTGCACAAGACCCAGTCGGCCAAGAACCTCGGTGACCTCAACACCTTCCTGCGGGACTTCATGCTGGACAAACCAGCGACCTTCGAGGTGGCGGATCGACTGGTCAGTGAGTTCGATGAACTCAATGCGGCGCACCAGGCGGTGGTAATCGCACGCCGGCAAGTGGAGACCCTGGTTCCGGCTCGAGAGAAGCATCAGCATCGGGAGTCACTGCTGAATGAACGTGGTGCCCTCAACGAGCTTCTGGCCGGCATCGACAGCTACGGTGGGCGTCGCCGTATCAATCTGCTGAAAGAGCAGATCGAGCGCTTGAATATTCAGGCCGACGGCTTACAAGGTGAGATCAGTCGGAAACAGGCCGTGCTCAACCAGCATGGCGATACCTTGCGTGAATTGGAACGCCGGCATCGGGAAGTTGGCGGCGATCAGGTGGAGACCTGGCAAGCGGAGAAATCTACGCTGGAGCAGCAACGCGAGCAGTGTCTTAGAAAACAGGGACAGGCCAAAGAAGCCTGCCGTCAACTCGACTGGGTTTTTCCGGACTCTCCTCAGCGGTTTGCCGAGCTGGTCGGTGATGCACGTCAGGAGTTAGAACGCTGGGAGAGTGGCAGTAGTGAAATCCGCGAAAAGCGGGACTTGCTGGTGATCCAGAAAAAGGATACCGAAACGGCTTTTACCCAGACAGCCGGAGAGGTGAATGCTTTGGAGCGGCAGCCCTCCAATATTCCTGCGCATATGTTGGATCTGCGCCAGGAGATTGCCACTGCCATCGGCGTTTCGGAGAGTGCGTTGCCCTTTATCGGTGAGCTGATCGAGGTGAAACCGGATGAGGCGGAGTGGCAAGGTGCCATCGAACGGGTGCTGCATGGCTTTGCGATCTCTCTGCTGGTCGATGAACGTCACTACTCCGCGCTTTCCAATCACATTAACAGTCGCCATTTAGGGCAGCGACTGGTCTATTACCGGACGGGACAGGTAGATCGCCAGCAAGTCCGACCTGTCGGCACTGATTCGCTGGTGCTCAAGCTCAATATCAAAGAGTGCAATCAATCTGAGTGGCTGACTACGGAGCTGCGCCGTCGGTTTGACTACGCCTGTGTCGACTCCATTCAATCCTTCCGACGTGCAGATCGGGCTTTGACCCGCGAGGGTCAGGTCAAGCACAGCAGGACCCGACACGAGAAGGATGACCGCCGTGATGTCGGTGACCGCCGGTTCTGGGTGTTGGGATTTGATAACCGTGAGAAGCTGGCGCTCTACCGCAAGCAGGCACAGGAGCTTGCAGGGAAGATCTCTGATCTGGATGAACGAATCAAGGCGCTCACTGACCAGGAGGGTGCCCGGGCCAAACGTGCAATCCACTGTCAGACGCTGGTCAACCTGCAGTGGCAAGAGGTGGATGTTGCTCCGCTGCTAACGGGCATCGACAAGCTGGACCGCCGGATTCGTGATGCCCTGGAAGGCAACACCGAACTGAAGAATGTCGCCGATCGGATCGAGCGGCAGAAGAAGGTCGTCAAGGATGCCGATGAAGCACTGCGCAAGACAACCATCGACTATGAGAAAGTTGTCGGTAAAGTCGATGAACACGAGGAGACCTTAAAGAACCTTCAGGATGATCCAACCATTGTTCCGTTGACACCTCGTCAAAAGCAGGGATTGGACGAGCGATTTGATACGCTCGTGGAACCTGTGCGGTTGGAAAATCTGGATAAGCTCATCCGTTCTGTGGAGAGAGCGATACGCGACGAGATGGAAGCCCTGACCAAGGAGGTGGGCAAGTGCGACCGGTTCATCGAAAAGCAGTTCGACGAATTCATTTTTGAATGGCCTGCCGAAGCGGAAGGCCTTGATGCGACACTGGCTGCCGCGTCAGATTTTTTTGCCAAGTTGACCCGATTGGAGACCGATGGTCTTCCGGCCCATGAACAGCGCTTTTTTGAGTTGCTGGAGAGTCAGAGCCATCAGAACCTGGCGGCGCTTTCGACTTATCTGAGCGATGCGCGCAAGGAGATCCTGGAGCGCATGGATCTCGTCAACGACAGCCTCGCTCAGGTGCCATTCAACCAGAGCACCAACCAAACCACCTATCTACAAATCGACCCCAGCGACCGCCAGTTACCGGATGTGCGCGAGTTCAAGCAGGAGATCCAGCAGGCGTTGAGCCATGCCTGGAGCGAAGATCGGGAGTTGGCCGAGTCGCGTTTCCTGGCGTTGCGTCGCCTGGTGGAACGCCTTTCCAGCCAGGAGACGGAGAACAAACGATGGCGACAGGCGGTGTTGGATGTGCGGCAGCACATGGAATTTATCGGTAGGGAGACCGATGAGAGCGGTGTCGAGGTGGAGGTCTATCGGAGTGGTTCGGGTAAGTCGGGTGGCCAACGACAGAAGCTGGCCACGACCTGCCTGGCCGCCGCACTGCGCTACCAGTTGGGCGGCAATGAACATGGTGTTCCCATGTATGCGCCTGTGGTACTCGATGAGGCCTTCGACAAGGCCGACAATGAGTTCACCGCGTTGGCGATGAATATCTTCAAGAATTTCGGTTTTCAGATGATTGTAGCCACACCGCTGAAGTCGGTCATGACCCTGGAACCGTTTATTGGTGGTGCCTGCTTTATCGATATCAGCGACCGGCGTGTCTCCGGTGTTTTGATGATCGAATATGATTCGGAGCAGCAGCGCCTGAAACTGCCTGCTCATGCACATCAGGAGGCGAGTCTTGAAGTTTCCTGATGATGTTCAAAAAGAGTTGAAGCGCCGCTTCAAGAACAGGCATCGTGAGTGGCTTGAGGCAAGCCGCGAACCAGAGCAGTTGGAGGACAGTGCCTGGCCACTGGAGGTCAATCTGGGCATCCCCACCGAGAACCAGGCGCTGAAGCAGGTTGAAGACGTCCGTGCCTGGGTAGCAGCCTGGCAATCCTGGAACGGTGTGGGATCACTTTCCTGGAGTGAACGGCGTTGGCGCAAGCTGGGAACACAGGCTGTTCCCGAGAAACTGCTGCTGTCTGGCCCCGGCGAAGTTGCACAATGGATTGGAGAGGCAGATCGATGGGATCGCGCCCAACAGCGATACAGGGATCTTATCGGGCGTTGGCCTCAGCTTTCTGACAAGCTGCCTCGTTACTTTGCCATTCTTGCTGATTACAGCGAGGCGGATTATCGACGCCTTATCGATATGGTCGCCTGGATCGAGAAGAATCCTGCTTCCAACCTTTATCCGAGACAGCTGCCCGTCAGTGGCCTGGACAGCAAGTGGCTTGAAAAACGTAAAGGGCTTCTGGCAGATCTCGTCGATAACGTGCGAGGTAAATCATCAAGCGAGGGTGATTTTTACGGGCGCTGCGGACTCAAGGCACCACCACAACTCATCCGTCTGCGCATTCTGGACGAGAGCCTGAGGCAACGGGTTGGCAGTCTGAACGATATCTCTGCACCCTGGGAACAGCTGGCTGAACTCGATCTCCCTGTCAGCAACGTTTTCATTGTCGAGAACCTGCAAACCGGTCTCGCGTTTGATGATCTTCCGGGTTCGGTTGTCATCATGCAGCTAGGTTATGGGGTCGACGTACTGGATCGTCTGCCCTGGGTCGCCAAGGCCAACTGCGTCTACTGGGGGGATTTGGACACGCATGGTTTTGCGATTCTCAATCGTGCCAGAAGCTATCTCCCTGAACTGAAATCTGTATTGATGGACGAAGCAACCCTCCGAAGTCATCAGGGTTTATGGGTTGAAGAGAAGGATCAGCATGCTGCCGAAACATTGCCCTTGCTGACGGATCCCGAGCGGACGGTGTATCAGGCCATCAAACGCAATGCCTGGGGACAGAATGTCCGTCTAGAGCAGGAACGGATCGCCTGGGATGTCGCCTGGAAGACATTGCAGCAAGCTGTTTGACGGTTTCGAGATCCTGACCCGCATCTATCTGTTGCAGACTCTCGATTGGGTCGAATCAGCCAGGTGTTGCTCCTCGTAGGCCAGGATGTCCTCCACCCGGTAGACCACTCGCCCACCGATTTTAAGGAACAGAGGCCCCCAGCCAATACCGCGCCAACGTTCCAGAGTTCGTTCGGAAAGATCCCAGCGGCCAGCGAGTTGTTTTTGATTGATGTGGTTACAGCTGAATTTTGGATGGTTCATGGTTTCGCTCCGTTGCGTTGTTTTCGCCATGAACGCTTCCTCTCCTCCAGTTATCAAGTTGAATAGTCAGGTTGGGGGGCGTTGCAAGAATTGGGTGTAAATGGGTGCAACAATGGATGTGTGTCGAAAATGGGTGTAAATGGGTGTATTATTGGTTCATGCTGAGAACCGACACACTCCAGATCACCCCGGAGATCCTGAGCCTTATCGCCAGGATCGACGAGTTCAAGGGCGCATGGCGCGCCTTGGGTACGCTTGCGCCCGATCGGCTGGCGGCCCTGCGGCGCGTGGCGACCATTGAGAGCATCGGTTCGTCCACCCGTATCGAGGGCAGCAAGCTGTCGGACCGCGAGGTGGAACGGCTGTTGTCCAACCTGGAGATCAAATCTTTCGACACCCGCGACGAACAGGAGGTGGCCGGCTATGCCGAGGTGATGGATCAGGTGTTCTCGTCCTGGCAGGACATTCCGTTTACCGAGAACCACATCAAGCAGTTGCATCAGATGCTGTTGCGCTACAGCGAGAAAGACACACGGCATCGCGGCAACTACAAGGCCCACTCGAACAGTGTGGCCGCCTTCGATGAGAGCGGCGCCCAGATCGGCATCGTGTTTCAGACGGCCACCCCGTTCGACACGCCCCGCCTGATGACGGAGTTGGTGGACTGGGTGAACCAGGAGCGTGAAGCCGGCCAACTGCATCCACTGCTGATCATCGCCATCTGCATCGTGGTGTTTCTGGAGATTCATCCCTTCCAGGACGGCAACGGGCGGCTGTCCCGTGTGCTGACCACACTACTGCTGTTGCAAGCGGGCTACGCATACGTGCCGTACAGCTCATTGGAAAGTGTGGTCGAGCAGAGCAAAGAGGCCTATTACCTGGCGTTGCGCCAGACGCAGGGAACGATCCGTACCGAGGCGCCGGACTGGCAGCCATGGCTGGTGTTCTTCCTCCGCTCTCTGACCGAGCAAGTTGCACGCCTTGAGAAGAAGGTCGAGCGCGAGAAGATAGTCATGGCGGCACTGCCGGAGCTGTCACTGCAGATTGTCGAGTTCGCCCGCGAGCATGGCCGTGTCACGATGAGCGAGGTCATTAAACTGACGGGCGCCAGTCGCAATACGCTGAAGCAGCACTTCCGGGCGCTGGTTGAGCGCGGCACCTTGAATCAGCACGGCAGTGGTCGTGGGGTGTGGTACGACCTGCGGTGATCCTGCCGGCGTTGGAGAGACGGCATCGGATTAGCTGTCAAGTCTCGGGAAGGGAACAATGAATCGTGGCGCTGGATATTGTTGGCGGGCGCGCAGGGTTTCCGTATTCAAGCCATGGCTACCATCGGCGGCTGGAGAGTGCCAGCAGTCGGAATCAACCGAAGTAGAGTCGCGGATAGTCAGCACCATCCGGTTTGTGTTACCTTTCCACCGCCAATACAAAACCCCAGCAGAAATGCTGGGGTTTTTTATTGGCGGAGAGGGAGGGTAGAAAGAACCCTCGTGGGTTCGACCGAAGTCTGCAAAGCAGGCTGAGGAACGTCGGAGCAAAGCGACGACGGCCCCGAAGGGGTGAGGGCCAAAGGCCCGAATAATCCCTCCCTCTCCAGGTTCCGGCAATCGAAGGGGCGCTGGTTTCTCATTCCGTCCTCCTCCATACCAACAACCGATTATTAGCCGGCATCCCGAAATCCTCCTCGAGCACAAAGCCGGTTTCCTCAGCAAGCACCTTCAGATCCTCCATATCCCGTATCCCCATATGCGGCGCCTGCGTTCTCAACGATAGATCAAACCGCGCATTGCTCTCACTGGTGTGCCGACCGCCATAGCTGAACGGCCCATACAGACAGAAGATTCCCCCTTTCGGCAACACCTCCGAGACACCGCGAAACATTGCCTGAACCTCCTGCCAGCCCATGATATGGGCGGTATTGGCAGAAAACGCGCCGTCGATGGCGGGCAGATCGGCCCAGCTTCCACCGAGCACGTCCAGGGCCAGGGGCGCGTTGATATTGGTGAGCTCCGAGTCATCGATCCACGCCCGAGAGAGCTGGGCATTGTTGGGATGATCGGTGGGCTGCCACACCAGGTGCGGCAAGTGGCTGGCAAAGTGCACAGCGTGCTGGCCGGTGCCTGTGCCAATCTCCAGAATGGTGCCTGGCTGTTTGAAAAGTGCCTTCAGTTTTTCCAGAATCGGCGCTTTATTGTTCTCGCAGGCTTGGGAAAACGGCTTGTCCTGTTGCATGCTCGACCTTTTGAAAGGGGGTATTAGATGGCGGTATCGATGATCCGGCTCAGCGGTGATCAGATTAACTCATACATTGATGATCTCGCACGTCTGCGAATCGAAGTGTTCCGCAGCTTTCCCTACCTGTACGACGGCGATATGGCCTACGAACGTAAGTATCTGGATACCTACGCCCGCTCGCCAGAGAGCCTGTTCGTTCTGGCAATGGATGGAGAGTCGGTTATTGGTGCCGCAACCGGTATCCCGATGGATCACGAAACGGAAGAATTCAAAGGGCCGTTTATCGAGCAGGGTTATGATCCGGAAAAGATTTTCTATTTCGGCGAGTCGGTGCTGCTGCCGGATTACCGGGGGCAGGGCATCGGGGTGGCCTTTTTTGACCACCGGGAAGGCCATGCCCGGGAGCAGGGTCGTTTCACGCACTGCTAATTCTGCGCGGTAGAGCGGCCCTCAGACCATCCGTTGAGGCCGGCCGGCTACCAGCCCCTGGACCAGTTCTGGCACAATCGCGGCTATCGCAAGGTACCGGAGCTGGCCACTACCTACACCTGGAAGGATGTGGGCCAGCCGGAAGAAACTGGCAAGCCAATGACCTTCTGGCTCAAACGAATTGCCTAGCGCACACTGAAATTGCTGAATTCCCCGGTGGGGGACTCCGGGGCGATATCAACCGCGTCCACTCTGGCATCCGGTGGCCCTTCCGCGCACCAGGTTTTCAGTTGATCCAGCCGGTCTTCGGGCCCTTCGGCGATAATCTCGACCCGACCATCGGGAAGATTGCGGGCGAAACCGGTCAGGCCCAGGGAGGACGCCTTCTGTTCCGTGGAAGCGCGGTAGTAAACGCCCTGTACCCGCCCGGATATGAGAAGTTGCCAGCGTTTGGTGTTCATGGTTTGCCCCCGCTCATTGTGTCGTGTCAGGCTTTATTTCAATCTACCGGTTCGGGCAGCACAACTTCAAGGAGCGCGGGTGCCGATGGCCAATACGCATCTGAAACACAACTCGACCGGCTACGCCGATGCCCTGATCTGCGAGGCTGAGGGCCTGGAATACCTTGCCAGCGCACTCGATGAGGCCGGTGTGATGGGCATTGGCGTCCCGCGCGTTCACCGGGTGGATGAAAACGAACTCGAAATCACCGCCATACAGTGGTCAGGTGCCTCAGATTGGGCTCGCGCGGTATTGGGCGAAGGGCTGGCCAGAATGCATGCTCTGTGTCAGAAGAACTACGGCTGGGGGCGGGACAATTACATTGGCCTGTCACCGCAACCCAATCGCTGGTGTGACAGCTGGGGCGAGTTCTTCGTTCGGGACCGTCTCGGTTACCAGGTCTCACGTGTCCGCGATGCGGGCCAGAGGAGTCGTTTCCAGAAGGTTCTGGATGAGCACGGGGCCACGCTGACTGATTGGCTGAACGCCCATTGTGAGCACCCGAGTCTGCTTCATGGTGACCTCTGGAATGGCAACGTGCTCTATGGCGCTGATGGCCCCTGGCTGATTGATCCCGCTGTTTACTGCGGTGACCGCGAGGCGGATATCGCCATGACTGAAATGTTTGGCGGCTTCGGGGAGGCGTTCTACAGGGCCTACGGCGCGATTTACCCAAGAACGCACGTTTATGGCATGAAGCGCGAGATCTATAACCTCTACCACTACCTGAACCACTACAACCTGTTTGGCGGCGGTTACCTGGTAGGCTGCCAGGCTGGTTTCGCCGCGATTGAAGCAGTAGGCCGTGGCAAGGCCTAGATCAGCCCTGCGCTTCGCAATACGAATACTCCCAGGGTCACGGTAATACTTGCCAACAGGGTGGTCAGGGCAATGATATTGGCTGCCAGCCGATCATTGCCGCCCAAGGCCTTAACCATCACGAAACTGGCCGCGGCGGTGGGGCTGGCGAAGAATAGGAACATCAGGCCCAGCTCGGGGCCACGAAAGCCCACAAGCCAGGCCGCAGCTGTACTCAGGGCGGGCAATGTCACCATCTTCATCAGGCTGGAGCTGAACGCGGTTTTGCTGTCACTTCGAATTGAGCTGAGCGATACCGTTGCGCCAATGCAGAGTAGGGCGAGCGGTAGGGTCAGGGAAGCAAAATAGTCACCGCTTGTCATTATCCAGCCTGGTAGTGTGATTTCCAGGGCGGCAACGGGAATGGCCAAAACCACCGCCAGGATGAGCGGGTTCCGGACAATATCGTGAAAGATCTTCCGCCAGTCCGTGGTCTGGCCGGGCTGGTAGGCAACCAGCACGATCACAGAGAGTATGTTGTAGGAAATTATTACCAGTCCAAGCAGGATGCCCCCGGCAGACAGGCCGAAGTCCCCGTAAAGGTTGGCAGCGAGGGCCAGGCCGACGATGCCGCAGTTGCCCCGGAATGCGCCCTGAACATAGACGCTTCGGTCTTCCCGGGCAACGCGCCAGCGGGCCCAGAGCCAGGTTGCTGCGAAGCTCGCCAGGGTTGCGCCCAGGTAAAACACCAGAAGCCCGGGATTGAACGCGGTCCCAAGATCGGCCCGGATGATGCTCAGGAATACCAGGGTCGGCAGGGTCGCCTTGAAGACCAGAGCTGAGGCCGTGTTCACAAATGCATTGTCAATCCAGCCGATCTTTCGAAGCCCGAGGCCAATAAACACCATGGCAAACACGGGCAGTGTGGTTTCCATGGTTTGCAGGAATAGGTTAATCAGGGGCATCAAAGGCGGCCTTGGGTAGAGGAGTATAAACCGATTACAGGAATTATAAGCGAGGAGGAAGCTGGGAGTCCTAACGGCATCAGGTTTTCCCTTGATCACCGGCCGGTGGCCGCCTGAATGAAAGGTAACGAAAACCCTTGCGTTCATCCATCGGGGCTAGGCTATAGTAGGCGCCGTAACCATGAGAATAAGAGGATAAGGATGGACGCCATTAATCCCACGCCCGAGCAACTGCAGAAGGTACTGGCGGATACCCCCAAGGATCAGCCGGTGGTTATGTTGAACCTGCTGCGTTTCCGTGAACGGGCCAGTTACAAGGAAGAGGCGCAGGAGCGGTCCGGCCGGGAGGCCTATAAGCTGTATATGAAGGAGGCCGCCGCCTGTGTGGAATCCGTGGGCGCAGAGGTTATCTGGTCCGGCCGCAGTGCCGGCTCGCTGATTGCGCCACCGGATGAGTCCTGGGACCAGATTGTCCTGGTTCGCTACCCCTCCATAGATGCCTTTATGGCCATGATCGAAAGCACTGAATACAAGGGTGTTGTCAGGCACCGCACCGCGGCACTGAAGGATTCCCGGCTTGTGGCGAGCGTTGAGGGCAGAATCTAGCACACCAAACGCCGCGTCCGGCGGCAGGTAGCCGAACAGTGAAGATGATTTTCTGACGCAACGATTGCAATAAAAGGGTCACAAAATTGGCATACCATCCGCGGCATAGCCCGCTGTTGGAGTTGTCATGTTCGGCACAGTAAGAACCCGGATTTTGTTTTTCGCTTTTCTCTCGGCCTTTGCCCTGGCAGGACTCGCTGCTCTCTCCTGGAGCATTATCCTGAAAGCAGAGGGCGCCTCCGAAACCCTGATCCAAACCAACCTTAATGAAACTTGGCTACTGGCTGACCTGGAGCAGGATCATCGCCACCTTCAGAATCTCGCCTTCAAGATCAAGGCCCAATTGTTGCTCTGGGATGAGATTGAGACGGAGTTCAGCCGGTTGGAAAACCTGTTGCCTGGGCACTGGGCCAGACTGGAGGCCGAGGAGGGCTTAAAACGCTGGGCGAACGTGAACAGGGAGAACTTTAAACGGGTCCAGGCCCTGATGGCCCGGATGAAAGAGGGTATTGGAGAGAAAAGTTATTATCGTGTCGGGCAGGTCGTGGATTTTGACTTGTTCCCTACGATGGAGCCGATGCTCGAGGCTATCAGCGAGCGCCAGATCGAAAGCCGTGGATCGGTTTCGACCGGGGCCGACGAATTGCTTTCGTTCCTCTCGGGGCAACAAAACTTCCTGGTCGCCGGTTCCGTGTCCTTCCTGCTCATTGTCGTGGCCATGACATGGTGGCTGAGACAGTCCGTGATCCTGCGACTACAGTGGATGGAGCGCGATCTCGTTGCCATGGAGAAAAACGCAGACCTGACCCGGGTACCGGTTCTGAAGGGGCGGGACGAGGTGGCCGGGGTGGCAAAGGCACTGGGTGGGCTGGTCTCCCGATTTGAGCATTTCATCAGAGACATCCGCTCTGCCGCTGGTAGTCTGGATGAACGCTCCGGTGCCCTGGATAGCGGTGCAGAGTCGCTCCAGGCTGCGTCTGAGAACACCCGGAAGCAGATCCATGACGTCAGCCAGTCTATGGCGGCGATTGCCGATCAGGTCTCGGCGATTCAGCGGGCCACGGACGAGTCGGGTAGCACGGTGAAAACAGCGGTTGCAGCTAACGACGAAGTCCAGAACCGGCTTACGAACAGTGAAGCGGCGGCTGAACACACGGTGGATGTGATTTCCCGTGTCTCCGGTTCCATTCATGCCCTGAACGAGTCCACCGGCAAGATTGAGCAGGTAATCGGCGTGATTGCGGATATTGCAGAGCAGACCAATTTGTTGGCCCTGAACGCGGCTATTGAGGCGGCCCGGGCTGGTGAGTATGGCCGGGGTTTTGCTGTGGTGGCCGATGAAGTACGGACTCTTTCCCGCCGCACGTCCGATTCCACCCGGGATATTTCCCAATGGGTTCAGGATCTGGTGTCCGGAGTCAGCAGTGTTGATGACCAGTTGGACGAGATGCGTGAGGCGGGCCAAAGCAACCGTGAACACCTGGCAGCACTCAAGAGCCACCTCGAATCGTTGAAAGGGCAGTTCGTTGATCTGGAGAGCCACAGTGCCGAGATCAGTTCTGCCGTGGCGCTACAGCGAGATGAGATCGGGCGGGTGGGCCGCCGTTCCAGGGCGCTCGATGAAAGCGCCGATTTATTGATCCGTAGTGTTGAGCAGACCCGAACCATCAGCGAAGCCCTGAGGCAGGAATCCGTTTCGATGCGAAAATTGATCGCTCGGTTCAGGACCGCCGGAGAAAACGTCTGACAGACGCGCAGCCCGCCCGGTGTGTTCTGCCGGACTTTTGTCTCACCGCTATTATCCTTACTATGGTGGTCCCACAGGAGGTAGTATGACAAGCAGCACCGAACATCAGCCCCAGCAGGATCCCAGGCAGGAAAAGTTTACCGTTGATACCGGGCTGTTAACGGAGGATCAGCTTCTGGGCCTGGTGGAAGAGTACTGCACCCGTTTTCACGGACTGAACGACACCGAAAACCCCATGGGTGAACGGAATCGAGTGCTGGCTGCGGTTCGCCGGGGCGATCTGGTGGTCTGGTTTGACCCCGTAGAGAATGCCGCGGGCCTGGATGTGCCTGCATAGGCGGCATGTCTGTTATGGTATTTAGGCTTGCACCTACCCGGGGCCGGAACTAAACGTTACAATCGCGCTGTTTTCCCGAAAGCCATGTGCGAGGTGAATTTTGATCAGGGTACTGGTTGTTGATGACCACGATCTGGTGAGATCCGGTATTACCCGGATGCTGGCGGATAACCCGGACATAGAAGTCATCGGGCAGGCTTCCTCCGGAGAGGACGCGATTGATTTTGTGCGCAAGCAGCGTCCGGACATTGTCCTGATGGACATCCGTATGCCCGGCATCGGGGGGCTTGAGGCGACCCGCCGCATCCTCCGGATTGATGATTCCCTTCGTGTGATTGTTGTTACCGCCTGCGCGGACGACCCCTATCCGGCCCGCGTGATGCAAAGCGGTGCCACGGCTTATATAACCAAGGGCGCAGACATCAGGGAGATGGTTCGCGCCATTCGCATGGCCCATACGGGGCAGCGCTACATCAGCCCGGAAATCGCCCAGAAAATGGCGCTGAAACAGCTTGGCGGCGGCGACCGCGACGAAGACGGTGAACTGACGCTGTTTGACCGGCTTTCAGAGCGGGAAATGCAGATTGCGATGATGGTCGTAGGCTGCCAGAAAGTGCAGGACATTTCCGACAAGCTGTGCCTGAGCCCGAAAACGGTCAACAGCTATCGCTACCGGATTTTCGAGAAACTGGAAATTTCCAGTGATGTTGAATTGGCCCTGATGGCAGTGCGGCTCGGGTTGCTTGATGCCGACAAGGTCTGACCCTGAGAGTAACAATATAGGGGAGTTTGACAGCAAGAGCTTCCTGAAGCGACTCACGGAGCGGTCCGGCGTCTACCGAATGTATGACGAGGGTGGCTCGGTGCTGTACGTCGGCAAGGCCCGTAATCTGAAAAAGCGGGTCGGCAGCTACTTCCGCAAGACTGGCCTGGCGCCGAAAACCGAAGCACTGGTTGCAAAAATTACCGCAATCGAAGTCACGATTACCGGCAGTGAAACCGAGGCCCTGCTGCTTGAGCAGAACCTGATCAAGTCGTTGCGCCCCCCGTATAATATTCTTCTCCGGGACGATAAGTCCTATCCCTATATCTACCTGTCCTCCCACAGCGACTATCCCTCGCTGACATTTCGTCGGGGACGCACCAAGAAAGGCGGTGGAACCTGGTTCGGGCCGTTTCCCAGCTCCGGAGCGGTCAAGGAAAGCCTTAATGTTCTACAAAAGGTTTTTCGCATAAGATCCTGTAGTGAAAGTTATTTCAGGAATCGGACGCGACCCTGTCTGCAGTATCAGATCAACCGCTGTACCGCCCCCTGTGTGGGCTATGTCACGCCGGAGGAATACCAGCAGGACATCCGCCACGCGACCATGTTTCTGGAGGGGAAGAACCCCGCCATCATCCATGACCTGATGAACGCCATGGAGGCGGCCTCGAAGAGCCTCGAATTTGAGAAGGCGGCGGCCTACCGGGACCAGATCAACCACCTGCGCCACGTTCAGGAACAGCAGTCGGTGGATGGCGAAGGCGGAGATGCCGATGTGGTCGCCATTGCCCAGGATGCCGGGGTTGTCTGTATTGTGGTTATCGTTGTTCGTGGCGGCCGGGTGCTGGGCACCAAGGACTACTTTCCCCGATACTCCATCGAACAGACCGAAGGCGAGCTGCTCAGTGCCTTCCTTGGCCAGTATTATTTTGGCGGTAGCACCCGCCGGGAGATTCCGCGGGATGTCCTTGTGCCGGTTGAAGTGGAGGGCCAGGAGTTGCTCGCCCGGGCACTCACCGAGTCCGCCAACCGGAAAACCCGGATTCGTGGCAATGTCCGCGGTGAACGGCGCCGATGGCTTGAACTGGCCATGACCAACGCCCGCCAGACCCTGCTCACGCATCTTGCCAGTAAGGAGACCGTGTACCGGCGGCTACTGGCCCTGCGTGATTTGCTGGAATTACCGGAAACGCCTTCACGCATGGAATGCTTTGATATCAGCCACAGCCATGGGGAAAATACCGTCGCATCCTGCGTGGTTTTCGATGAGAATGGCCCTCTGAAGAGCGATTACCGCCTATACAATATCGGGGGCGTGACCGCCGGCGATGACTATGCCGCCATGCGCCAGGTCCTGAGCCGCCGCTACAAACGGATGGTGACCGGAGACGGCAAACGCCCGGATCTGGTCTTTATCGATGGCGGTAAAGGACAGTTGAACATTGCCCGGGAAGTGTTTGATGAGCTTGAGATTTCCGATATACCGCTGATCGGTGTCGCCAAGGGCGTGACCCGTCGCGCGGGCATGGAGCAGCTCATTGACGCCATGACCGGCGACCTGTTCCGGGTGCCGGCGGATTCTCCGGCGCTGCACCTGATCCAGCACATCCGGGATGAGTCACATCGCTTCGCCATCACCGGGCATCGGGCACGAAGGGACAAAAAGCGCCGGCAGTCTACACTGGAAGGCATTGAAGGGGTGGGGCCTAAGAAGCGCCGCGACCTGATCCGATATTTCGGGGGCATACAGGAAATCCGTAAAGCCGGGGTTGATGAAATGGCCAAGGTGCCGGGCATCAGCAAGTCACTGGCGGAAACCATATACGCAGCACTGCACGACGAGTAAGGACGGCATGAATATACCTAATATCCTCACGCTCTCACGCATCATCATGATCCCGGTGTTTGTGGTGATTTTTTACCTGCCGGTGGGGTGGAGCTACCTCGTAAGTGCCGCAATTTTCGCGCTGGCAGCGGCCACGGACTGGCTGGACGGATACCTGGCCCGAAAGCTCGACCAGAGCACCCCGTTTGGCGCCTTTCTTGATCCGGTGGCTGACAAGCTGATGGTGGCCGTGGCTCTGGCGGTGCTCATCGAGGAGCATTCCGCAATTTTGCTGACCATTCCGGCTACCGTTATTATTGGCCGGGAAATCGTCATTTCCGCCCTGCGTGAGTGGATGGCGGAAATCGGCAGCCGTGCCAGCGTTGCCGTCTCTTACATCGGCAAGATCAAAACAACGGCGCAGATGGCTGCCATTGTGGGGTTGCTGGCGTTTCCTCCCGGCGTTCCCTGGGCCGATGTTGCGCTGGCACTGCTCTACATCGCCGCAACTCTCACACTGTGGTCCATGGTGCTGTATCTTAAGGCTGCCTGGGCTGATCTGTTTCCGGAGAAGGTGGCAGGTGAGACGGATAGTCACACTTCGTAGCCCATTCAATAACCCTGGCGGCGAGGTCGCTGCCAGCGGCGCCGAAGGCTTCAACAATCTGGTCAACAGACGTGCCCGAAGCAGGCTCCTCAACCCGGACATGGCGGGTGCACAGGCTTGCCCTTGATCGGTTGTGAATCATCTGCAGGTGCAGCTCAATTACCACCTCTGGTTCGGATTCCGGATTCTCCGCGTGAAAGCCCGAAAGTTCTGTTACCAGGGTAAGCTCCGCCTGGGTCGGGTTGGTGTCGGTAATAACCCTGGTGTAGGCGCCACTCTGGCGAAGCGTACTGACCAGCATGTCCCGGGCCATCGCCGGCATCGTATCCCGCCAGCGAACACCTTCATAGGCCCTGAACTCCCGGGGCGTTGGCTTGGCCAGAATCAGCGAACCATTGAAAGGCTCTGAGGCGTAGGGTGTATCGACGCGAAGGGAGGCCGAAACCGGTTGCCCGGACTGCTGGATTGCTTCGGGCAGAGCCAAGTCCATAACACGGGGTGGGTCCGGGTTCGGAAACACCGTGCAGCCGCCGGCCAGGGCGATGCCAAGAATAAGCGTGAGCCTGACGATTGCGCTCAATGTCACGGTGCCAACTCCTTCATTGTTTCATTACCGAACAGCGTGCCCGTGGGATCCTGTTCCAGGCGGCGGGTAAACTGATTCAGGCTGCGCAGGGTGGACCTGAGCTCTCTCAGCGCAGGCGCTAGCTCACCCATCCCCTGAAGCCCGGAATCCATGGCGCCCCGGTTGTCGCGCGTCAGCTGATCGATTCTGGACATGGTGGTGTAAATAACCTCTAGGGTTTTATCCATGGACTTCAAAACCCGCCGTCCGTCAGTCTGCAGCAATTCATTGGCGTTATCCGAGACCCGGGAAACCTTGATGGCAGCCTCCTCGGCACGAGTGCCGGCAGCATCAAACCGGTCCAGCAGAGCCGACAGCTGCTCCCGGCGGGCGATCAGGGCGTCGGTGGCTTCACGGGTGTTCTGCGCAATGGCTGCCATGTTCTCAAGGTTATCCCCGGACAACAGTTTGGTGGCGTTGGTAAGCAGGAGGTCCGCCTTGGCCAGGAGTTGCTCGCCGTTGGTAAGGAGACTATTGAATGCAGAGGGCGCCGCTAAGATCACCGGGGGATTGTCGCGATCCCCCTTAAGTACAGGCCGGTCGGGGGTGCCACCACTGAACTGCACACTCATGCTCCCGGTAATGTTCGCCAGCACGAGCCCTGCCTTGGTGTTGTCACGAATGGGTACAGACTGATCAACCCGAACAATCACCCGGACACGACCAGGGTTTTCTGAGTCGAGGGTCAGCGTCATCACATCACCCACCTGCACGCCGCTGTAAAGAACCGGATTACCTTCAGCCAGACCGCTGACAGCGTGGTCAAAGACAATTTCGTAGTAAGCCCATTCCCGGTCGGCAGATGATTTTGCCAGCCACAGGGAAAAAATCAGGGCTGCCCCGAACGCGATGATGGTGAACAGGCCAATGATCAGGTGATGGGCCCTGGGCTCCATGGTGACTACTCCTGATTTCGTATCTGTGAATGATCCCTGAAGGCGTAACTGGCTGCGCGGCCGCGGGGGCCGTTAAAATAGTCCTGAATCCACGTGTCCTCCATGGTGGCAATCGTCTCCAGAGTATCAACTGCCAGCACGCGGCGCTGTGACAGTACCGCAACCCTGTCACAGGTTGAATACAGAGTGTCGAGGTCATGGGTGACCAGGAATACCGTCAGCCCAAGGGCGTCCCGTAGCGTCACAATGAGGCGGTCGAAGCCAGCGGCGCCGATGGGGTCCAGCCCGGCGGTGGGCTCGTCCAGAAACAGGATTTCGGGATCCAGGGCCAGCGCTCTTGCCAGGCTCGCCCGTTTGACCATGCCACCGGAGAGTTCAGACGGGTATTTCACGGCGGCCTCCGGTGGTAGCCCGGTAAGTGCCAGTTTCATTCCTGCCAGCTTTTCCGCCTCCGGCCTTTTCAGTCCGGCGTGTTCAATCAGGGGTACCGCGATATTCTCCTGCAGGTTTAGGGAGGTGAACAGGGCGCCCCCCTGGAACAGAACGCCAAATCGTTGCTCAACCCTAGAACGGGCCCTCGCCGGGAGTTGTGTAAGGTCCTGGTCAAAGACCCGAATATGGCCGGAGGTGGGCGCGATGAGCCCGACAATACTTCGCAGGAGCACGGTTTTACCGGTTCCCGAGCCACCAACCACGCCCAGAATTTCGCCCCTGAGAAGGTCCAGTTCCAGGTTTTCATGGACAATATGGTCACCGAACCGGTTGCACAGTTCGCGCACTTCGATCACGGGTTCCGTAGCGATTTTGGTTTTTAGGGTTGCACTCATCAGCGCCATGATTACCAGCCCATTTCCATAAAGAATAGTGCAGCAATGGAGTCCAGCAGAATGACCATGAAAATAGACTGGACGACACTGGCGGTTGTGTGTTCCCCAACGGATTGCGCACTGCCTTCAACCTTGAATCCCTCAAGGCAGCCGATAACCGCTATCAGAAAGGCAAAAACCGGAGCTTTAACCAGACCCACCAGGAAATGCTTCAGTGCAATATCGCGCTCAGCAATGGCCATGAACTGAATGGGCGAGATATCCAGCACCAGGGCACACACCACGGCCCCGCCAACTATCCCCGAGATCATTCCGACAAAGGTAAGAATCGGCAGGCTGACCATCATAGCCATTACCCGTGGCAGTACCAGTAGTTCAATGGGATTGAGCCCCAGGGTGCGAATGGCATCCAGCTCTTCATTAACCTTCATGGCGCCTATGTGTGCCGTAAAAGCGCTGGCGGTGCGGCCGGCCAGAAGAATGGCAGCGAGGAGCACACCGAACTCCCGGAGGAATGAAAATGCCACCAGGTTGACGGTATAAATGGTAGCGCCGAAGCTCTCCAGTACCGTGGCGCCAAGGAAGGCCACAACGGCACCGACCAGAAAAGTGAGCAATGCCACGATGGGCAGTGCATTCAGCCCGGTATCATGAACAGCCGCTACAAACGGCGTCATTCGCCAGCGTCCTGGCCTGGGCAGGTTCCAGACCAGAGTAGCCAGGGTCTGGCCGATAAAGCCCACGAGAATCCACAGCAGCCGGAAGATGCTTTCCACCTTCTGGCCGGTTCCGGTGATAAAGCTCCAGAGCAGGGAGGGGGTCGCACGGCCCGGTGGGGGCTGGTCTTTCATCGCTTCGCAGACGGCCGCAATCAGGGCGGATTTCTCGCGGGGTAACTCTCCGGGGGCCGATGCCGCTTCCAGCAAGCGGTCCGGCCCGACCAACGAGGCCAGCTGTGAGGCGCCGGCGGTATCAATCCGGTCCAATCGGGAGAGGTCAACCGGTAACCTGCTGATCTCTTGTACAGACACAGAAGACGCCACCGATGTCAGCGCCCGGTAATGGCTCAGTAACCAGTCACCGGCGACCCTGAGGGTGCCGGCTTCAACGGTCACGGAGCCCGGGCCGGAGAAAGGTCTTTGTGGATCGGTCTGCTTGGAAGAAACGGGACTGGGCACGTTCTGTCGAATCCATAAGTGATGTTACTGGCCAGTCACTAGCTTAGAGAGTGCGGTGAATCTCTGCCAGTGGGGAAGCTGCTTCATCGTATCTTGTGTTCGTGATAGGCCAAACTTTACCCACAAACCCCCATAAAACAAAACCTTGATAAAAAACTATTGACGCCTGAACGGTAATCCGTAGAATACGCAGCCGTTGACGGGGCAATGCCTCTTGGCGAAGAGCGGGAATAGCTCAGTTGGTAGAGCACAACCTTGCCAAGGTTGGGGTCGCGAGTTCGAATCTCGTTTCCCGCTCCAATTTCAAGTCTCTCAATGCCCACCTGAGAGCACAAAGATCCGATTTCTTCGATCTTTCCCGGCGCGGTGGCAGAGTGGTTATGCAGCGGACTGCAACTCCGTGTACGCCGGTTCGATTCCGACCCGCGCCTCCATTTTTATGTCAAAAAACCAATGCCTTATGGCATTTCAGTTCTGTTGATTTCCTCACCCGAAAAATATCCAAATTACACCCAAAGTATTTTTAGGGGGTTAGCCCTCGTGGTCTGTTGTCAGTGGCGAGCGTAGCGCAGCCGCTGACAACACAGTCCGACTTAATTGACCCTGTTAGCGATTCTTGGGCCTTTCCGCGAACACTATCGCGTGATTTTGGACAGGAGATCCGGGTTCATGACAAGATTTCTTACCCCATGAGCATGGTCTTCATCGAAGGCATTGCCTTTGCACCACTTGCCAACCGACTCAATATTGACCTTAGCGACTTTGGGGCGAACGCCCCAGGCAACCTGAAAAGGAGAGCCTTTTTCATTGTAACCAGGCCCTGTGGTGGAACCGGCGTATTGAACAGAAGTTCCGGTATCGTTAGGGATATTCAATGCTTGTTGAAATCCGTTTCTCTCTCCGTACTGGGTTAGTTCGCCGAAATTACCTGCACTTTTGTCATTAACGAGGACATAAACTTGAGTCTCTACGCGCAATTGCGGATTCTTAATCGAGTCGTTGAAACAAGAACCCAAAGTTGGTCCTGGATTTATCTGAGCGGTTGAGTGTACGTAGTGGACCTCAATCGTGTCTCCAGGATAAAGGCTGCCGTGTTTGCTTGGGCATACTTCGTGGTCGAGAGGGGATAACTCCGCCTTTGTCAATTGCCCTGAATACTGGTAACCGCTCAGATATCCGTGGCCATCACCATTACCGGCATACTTGGTGAATTCACCGCCTTTGTGCTCCGCATTTTTGTGAAAGTGTATATTACACAGATTCATCTGCGAATACGCAGGGGCAGCGTTGAAAGCAACACTGTTACTACCGTTGACCGAGTCAATATCGCGTGGTGATTGAGGCCCAAACCCCTTGCCCTCAGTATTTTTTGCCAACTTGTCCCGTTGCTGGGCAATGACTTCATCCGAGACTGGATCTTGACCGCTAGATAGCGTGTCTTTGGCGATCACGTTAAATGGCATTAGTGCCACAGTTGCTAGAACGAAAAGCGTTTTTGCTTCCATTATTTTAACTCCTATTTAGTTAGTGGATGTTGAGAGTCTGTCTTATTGGCGCTGGGGGAGGTGACGACTCGCTAACCCGGAGCACACTGGCGGGCTTTACGGAGCAAAGTGGCGAAAAGGCCGTCCGAGTGACGCGTATTGATACTGATTGAGTTTTCTCCTCAGCCTAGCGGTTGCCCGCCAAGCTGGAAGGCAACGAAGCACAACAAGGGTGAATACTCATGAACTTTTACCATAGCACTCACCGCCATTATCCTGAAATTGATCGCATCGTCCAGCACGGGGCGATGCTCAAGGCCCATGTGGTCAACACCACCAGCCAGTACAACCTGCCACCGAACAAAGTGAAAGCTCCGCGGCCCGGTGATACTTGAACAAGCACTGGATGCCGTGGGCAACCAGTGCACCAGATTTAACGGTTGGGTTACCGCCCTTCTCCTATTGGCCTGATTTTCACTCTAGACCCGTCAAGTTTGATCTTTGAACAGGGAATACCATGAGTAACGCGACACAGCAGTTAAAAGCCCAGGAGCGTCGAACCGGAAGTTTCTGACTTTCCCCTCATGACTGCATTGCTTTGGGCGTCGAGGAATATCTCTTCCAGGACCTCTCCAGAAACAAAAGAAGATTTGAGAGTTTTTCCCGGATTTCCCGGACATTGATTGTCTGCATAACCTTTACACAATTTGTGTACGCAATGAGTGTGCTCACGATCCGGGTTTGGTCGTAATTCAAAGCCCCGGGGTATTTTTGGTTTCCGGGTCCTGGTTCGATCTAAAGCTTGAATAATTCGAGCGCTCGTTCTATTTTTATGTTCCGGAGGTCGAAATATGAACAATTCCAATAATACGAACCCTGGTAATACAAACCGTCCCCTGCGCGTTGACGGCAAGACTGCACTGGTTACGGGTGCGGCTGGCGGCCTGGGCCACAGCTTTACCCGATGTCTGCTGGAGGCCGGTGCCACGGTCATTGTCAGTGGCCGCCGCCGCGAGGTACTGGAGTCCCTCAAGGGTGCATTTCCCGAGCATGCTGACCGCATCCATGTGGTCACCATGGATGTCACCGACGAGGCAAGCGTCACTGAAGCGTTCGACACCATGGCCGGTGACATCGCCACCCCCGATGTCGTGGTTTCCAATGCCGGCGTGGCGACCAGCAAGAAGGCCCTGGACCTGGCCGGTTCGGACTGGGACCGGGTGATCGACACCAATCTCAAAGGTTGCTGGCTGGTCAGCAATGAAGCGGCGCGCCGCCTCTGCGCAATCAACCAGGGCGGCAGCATCATCATGATTTCTTCCATCCTTGGCCATCGGGTGGCCGGCAACGTGGCGCCCTATGCCGCCGCAAAGGCCGGTGTTGAGCAACTGACCCGTGCCCTTGCGCTGGAATGGGCCCGTTACGGTATCCGCGTCAACGCGCTGGCACCGGGGTACATTGAAACCGACCTGAACCGTGATTTCTTCGCCAGTGAACCCGGCCAGAAAATGATCCGCCGCATCCCCCAGCGTCGTCTGGGGCAGGCCGATGATCTCAGCGGTCCGTTGCTGCTTCTGGCTTCAGGACTTTCCGACTACATGACCGGCAGCACCCTTGTGGTGGATGGTGGTCATCTTCAATCCTCGCTGTAAGGAGTGGGCTGTGGACTTCAATCTGGACGCCAGGAACGAGTCGTACCGAAAACGCATCCGGGATTTTGTGGAGCAGGAACTGTTGCCGCTGGAGCAGAACCCGGAGGCCTACGATGAGCATGAGAACATTGCGCACGACCACCTTGAGAAGATGCGCGCCAAGGCAAAACAGCAGGGCCTGTGGTGCCTGCAGATTCCTGGGCGCCTGGGCGGCCAGGGGCTTGATGTCTCCGGCATGGCGGCCTGTTACGAGGAAATGAACCGCTCGATTTTCGGGCCGGTGGTGTTCAATTCCTCGGCACCGGACGACGGCAACATGATCGTGCTGGCGAAGGTGGCGACCGAGGCCCAGCAGGAGCGCTGGCTCAAACCCATCGTGGAGGGCAAGGTACGGTCTTCGTTTGCCATGACCGAACCGCCCCCCGGCTGCGGCTCGGATCCCGGCATGATGCAGACTACCGCCACGCGCAAGGGCGACCGGTGGGTCATCCACGGCCACAAACACTATATTACCGGCGCCGCCGAAGCGTCCCATTTCATCCTGATTGCCCGGACTTCCGACGATACCCGCAAGGGCCTGAGCGCCTTTATGTTCCACAAGGATGATCCGGGCTGGGAGATCGTCCGGCGGATTCCGATCATGGGGCCGGAAGAGCACGGCGGTCATTGCGAGCTCCGGTTCGATGGCCTGGAAATTTCGGATGAGAACCGGCTGATGGAGGTCGGTGACGGCCTCAAGGTCACCCAGATCCGCCTGGGCACGGCCCGTCTGACCCACTGCATGCGCTGGCTCGGCCTGGCCCGTCGCTCCCTGGAGATTGCCACCGAGTATGTCGATACCCGGGAATCCTTCGGTCAGACCCTGGCCCAGCGCGAGGGCGTGCAGTGGCTGCTGGGCGAGGCCGCGATGGAGATCCAGATCGGCCGGTTATTGACCATGCACGCTGCCTGGAAGCTGGACCAGGGTGACTTCGCCCGCAAGGAAGTTTCCATGGCCAAGGTCGCGGTGGCCGACACCCTGCACAAGGCGGTGGATACGGCCATTCAGTTGTGCGGCGCCCGGGGTTATTCCAAGGATACCCCGCTGGAATGGATCTACCGTTATGCCCGCCAGGCGCGGTTGGTGGATGGTGCCTCGGAAATACACAAGATGGTGTTCTCGAAGACTCTGCTGGCGGAGCGCACGGACTTCTGGCACTGGGGGGTGAAGGCCTGATGCCTGCGCTTGCCGACACATTCAGCGCCTTCATTGCCCGGCAAGCCGGCGCCCGGAGTGCCCGGGTTATCGGTTTCGACAAGCTCTCCGGGGGCGCCATCCAGGACAACTTCGGGCTGACCCTGGAGTTGGAGGGCGGCAGCCGGCCGGGGCGGCAGGCATTTGTGGTCCGGCAGGACGCCCCCTCCGGGGTGGCGGAGAGCCTGTCCAGGCCCGAGGAATTCCAGGTTTTGCAGGCGGCGTTTCAGGCCGGGGTTACCGCCCCGGAGCCGCTCTGGCTGTGCGAGGATACTGAGGTCAGTGGGCGGGTGTTCTATGTCATGACCCGGGCGCCGGGCAGCGCGTCTCCACGCAAGCTGGTCAGGGCGGATTTCACCGAAGATCAGCGTCGCCACATCGTGCGTCGGCTGGGTGCCGAGCTCGCCAGGCTGCACATGGTGCGGCCACCGCAGGAGTCGCTGGCCTTCCTGGCGCTGCCCGATCCGGACAATCCGGCCCTGAGTCGGGTCGCGCTGTATCGCCGTTATCTGAAAGAAATCGGTGACCCCCATCCGGTACTGGAGTGGGCGCTGAACTGGCTGGAGGACCATGCGCCGGAACCGGGCCCGACGGTGCTGTGCCACTGCGATTTCCGGACCGGCAACTACATGATGGATGGCGCCGAGCTGACCGCTGTCCTGGACTGGGAATTCGCCGCCTGGAGCGATCCCTGTGAGGATCTGGGCTGGCTCTGTTGCCGCAGTTGGCGGTTCGGGGCGGATGACCGGGAAGTTGGTGGCGTTGGAGCTAAACAGGATCTTCTGGACGGTTACCGGGAAGCAAGCGGCACCGGCCTTGATCCGGCGGTGGTGAGTTACTGGGAAGTCATGGCCCTGGTGCGCTGGGCGATGATCGCCTTGCAGCAGGCGCGCAGGCACATGTCCGGTGAACAGCGTTCGCTGGAGCTGGCACTGACCGGCCGCATGGTGGCCGAGATGGAATCCGACCTGCTGAACCAGATCCAGGAACGGGAGGATGGGCTATGATCAATCAGCCGGAAACCCGGGATTTGCTCACCGAGGCCCGCCAGGTGTTGCTGGATTCAGTGGCCCCGGAACTGACGGGAGAGCGCAAGTATCAGGCGCTGATGGTTGCCAATGCCATGGGTATGGCAATCCGGGAGCTTGAGCAGCGCGAACAGGGCCAGTCGGAGCAAACCGACCAGACCGTCCAAGCATTCCTGGCAGAGCAATCCCTTGAAGCCAGCGCCGGTGAAGCTGAAACAGCCCTTGCCCGGGCCATTCGGGAGCGTCACCTCGATGGAGCCGATCCGGCCCTGCGATCAGTGCTCCGAACCCTCACGGAGGGCCGGTTGCGGATCAACAACCCCGGCTACCTGAAACGGTGAAGCATGAACAAGTACAACAAACTCGACAAGACAGCCGCCAACCACTCCGCGCTGACACCACTGAGTCTGCTTCAGCGCTCGGCACGGATCTTCCCGGACAAGCGGGCAGTCATCGACGATGACCGGACACTGTCCTACCAACAGCTCTACCAGCGCTGTCGCCAGATGGGCGATGCGCTTCGTCGCCGCGGCATCAATCCCGGCGACACGGTGGCCATCCTATGCCCGAACAGTCATGAGATGCTGGAGTCCCACTACTCGGTGCCGATGACCGGCGCGGTGCTTAATTCGATCAATATCCGCCTGGACTCGGCCACGATAGCCTTTGTCCTGGCCCATGGCGAAGCCCGGGTGCTGTTCTACGACACCCAGTGGGAGAACGAGATCCGGGCCGCTATTGCCGAGCTGGAGGTGCCGCCGCTGCTGGTGGCCATCGAGCGCAAGGCGGGGGCGAGCGCGGGCCTGGCAGACCTGGGCTACGAGCACCTGCTGACGGAGGGCGATCCGGAGGCCTCCTGGCAACGGCCCGCCGATGAATGGGACGCCATTACCCTGAATTACACCTCAGGCACCACCGGCAATCCCAAGGGTGTGGTCTACCACCATCGCGGCGCCTACCTGGCGGCCATGACCAACGCCATGGTGTTCGACATGACCGCCGAGACCGTCTACCTGTGGACCCTGCCGATGTTCCACTGCAACGGCTGGGCCTACACCTGGGCGATCACGGCGGTGGGCGGCACCCACGTCTGCCTGCGGGAGGTGGACGCCATGGAAATCTACCGCCGGATCGAGGACTACGGTGTGACCCACATGTGCGGCGCGCCGGTAGTGATGAACATGTTGCTGCAGGACCTGGGACGCGAAGGCCTGACACTGTCCCGGCCCGCCCACTTTGCCCTGGGTGGGGCGGCGCCCCCCAGCAGCGTGATCCACAAGGCGGAGGAGATCGGCTTCCGGATTACCCACCTTTATGGCCTGACGGAGACATTCGGGCCTTCGACGCTGTGTGTGCCCCAGCCGGAATGGCAGCAGCTGCCGCTGGAGGAACGGGCAGTGAAAATGTCCCGCCAGGGTGTTCCCACCCATGGTCTGGACGAGGTCGCAGTGCTGGATATGGTCAGTGGGGAACCGCTGCCTGCCGATGGCGACACCATGGGAGAGATCTGTATCCGTGGCAATACCGTGATGAAGGGCTACCTGAAGAATGCGGAAGCCACGGAAAAGGCGTTCAGGGACGGCTGGTTCCACACAGGTGACCTGGGCGTCATGCATCCGGATCACTATGTTGAAATCCGGGACCGGGCCAAGGACGTGATCATCTCCGGCGGCGAGAACATTTCCAGCCTGGAGGTCGAGGAGGTCCTTTACCGGCACCCGAAGGTCTCCGAGGCGGCGGTGGTGGCAATGGCCGACGAAAAGTGGGGCGAAGTACCCTGTGCCTTTGTCAATCCGGTCGACGGCGGCGAGACACCCACCGCCGAGGAGATTATTGCCTTTTGCCGGGAGCACATGGCGCACTTCAAGGCGCCGCGGAAGGTGGTGCTTGGTGAATTGCCCAAGACCGCCACCGGCAAGATCCGCAAAAACATTCTCCGGGACTCTCTGTCACGATGACCGGGCTGTCACGATGACCGGGCTGTCCCGATGATTAGGCTGACCATGGTCGGCGGGAGGTTGCGATAGCGCGAACAACGCATTCACAGCGATGAAAACCGGGCCGGATTCAACGGGCCTGCAAGTTCCAGTGACAACAAAGACAAGAACACAGGAGCATTATCATGAAAACAACGAGCATCAGGAAACTCCTGGTTGCGATGACCGCAGCCGCTACCCTAGGTACCGCCGGTACCAGTTATGCCGAGGATCCGATCCGGATCGGGGGCATCTATATTCTCTCCGGCAGTGCCGCCACCTACGGTGAGTTTGCCCAGAAGGGCATCAACCTGGCGGTGGATGAAATCAACGCCTCGGGCGGCATCCTGGGGCGCCCGGTGGAAATGGTCTATGAGGACAGTCAGGGCAAGGCATCGGTAGCCATCCAGGCTGCCCGGAAGCTGGCCTACTCCGAGGGTGTCGATGCCCTGGTGGGGCTGGACAGCTCAGGCGTCGCCCAGGGTATGGTTCCGACCATGCCGGAGCTGCAGAAGCCGCTGATCATCACCCACGCCGCCACGCCGGATGTCACCGGCAAACTGTGTAATCCGTTTACCTACCGCATCAGTGTAAACGTGGCCCAGAACATGAAAGCCGCCGCCCAGGTGGCCGCGGAAACCGACGCCACCAACTGGACCACCATTGGTCCGGACTATGCCTTTGGCCATCAGTCCTGGGAGTTCTTCGGTAACTACCTAAAGGAAATAAAGCCGGATGTGAACCTGATGTCGGAGACTAACTTTCCGCGCTTCGGGGCCGAGGATTTCACCCCGTTCATTGACCGTGTAATGGGCTCCGACGCCGAGGGTGTGCTGATCTCCGTCTGGGGTGGTGACCTGGTCAACTTTATCCGCCAGGCCAATACCCGCGGGTTCTTCGAAAAGGACCTGGAGGTGATGTTTACCGTGGGTGCCGCGACCGAGGTGCTCTCCGCCCTGGGCGACGAAATGCCAGAGGGTGTGCATCTGTCCACGCGTTACTGGTATGAGGCCTATGACAACGCGGTGAATGAACGCTTCGTCAAGGCGTATATCGACGCCTACGGTACTCCCCCGAGCTACAACGCCGAGGGGGCCTATGCGGCTATCTATGCCTATAAAAAGGCCATGGAAACAGCCGGCACCACCGAAGGCCCTGCCGTCGCCAAGGCACTCAGCGGCATGAGCCTGGAGGCGCCGAACGGCACGGTGACTTTCCGTGAGGGTGATCACCAGGCGATGGTCAGTCCGAACTGGGGTGTTTCCGGCCCCATGCATCCGGAGCACGGCATCCGCACGCTGACCAACCTGCGGATCTTTGACGGCGAAAAAGTAACCCGCACTATCGAAGAGACCGGTTGCAAGCTCTGATCTGATTGTTGTTCTTACGCTTGCCGTGGCGTCCTCCGGGGCGCTACGGAACCGGCCCTAACCTAATGAGGTAATCCATGTCTGGCATCGGAGCGGCGTTGCTGAATAGTCTCGATATCGGGCTGCTGCTGTTTATCATCGCAGTGGGCCTGAATATCGTGTTCGGTGTGCTGAACATCATCAACTTTGCCCATGGGGCACTTTACATGCTGGGGGCCTACCTGGCCTTCACCCTGATCAATATTGCAGGCATGCCCTTCTGGGTGGCCCTGATACTGGCTCCGATGGGTGTCGCCATCCTGGCGGTGATCATCGACCGGGTCCTGTTGCGCTTCATCTATTCCCGGGACGTGGCAGACAGCCTGCTACTGACCTTCGCCATCCTGCTGATCATCAACGAGAGTGTGCGGATGATCTGGGGTAGTGGTATTCATGTGGTCCAGCCGCCGCAGCTGCTTTCCGGTTCGGTGCAACTGCTGGGCAGTTCCGTCGCCACCTACAGCCTGTTTGTGATTGTCGTTGGCCTGCTACTGCTGGCCGGGCTGTGGTACCTGTTCAACCGCACCCGCGTCGGCCGCGTCATGCGGGCAGCCGCACTGGACCGGGACATGGCCGAGGCCCTGTGCATCAACACCCGTCTGGTGGTGACCGGCGTCTTTGCCTTTGGCGCCTGGCTGGCCGCTGTCGGTGGTGTGATGGCCGCACCCATGCGTGCACTGGATCCCGGCATGGGTGACAAGATCATTATCGAGTCGTTCATTGTGGTGGTGATCGGCGGTCTGGGCAGCTTCCCGGGGGCCTTGCTCGGTGCCATCATCCTGGGACTGATTCACGGCTTTGGTGGCCGCTATCTGCCGGAAGTGAACCTGCTGTTCCCGTTCGTGGGCATGGCGCTGGTTCTGTTGTTCAAACCAACCGGCATCATGGGCAAGGGGGCAACCGCATGAAGACCAAGGTTCTGATGGCCATTCTGGCTGTGGTGATCGCCGGGCTGATTGCAGTGCCCTGGATTGCTTCATATTTCTATGTGTTTATCTTTACCGAAATCCTGATCCTGGGCCTGTTCGCGGCCAGCTTCAACCTGATTTTCGGCTATACCGGTATGCTGAGCTTCGGGCATGCCGCCTTCTTCGGCATCGGCTCTTACGCCACGGCACTGGTACTGATCCATCTGGAGTGGCCGTTACTGGCCTGCCTGCTGGTTTCCATGGGGGCGTCCGCACTGCTGGCGCTGGTGATCGGCTTCCTCAGTGTCCGGCTCAATGAGGTGTACTTTGCCATGCTCACCCTGGCCTTTGGCATGATGGTCTTTGCCATCGCTTACCAGTGGCGCTCGGTGACCAACGGCAGTGATGGCCTTGCCGGGTTTACCCTGGGTTCCTTCGGGCTCGGCCTTGATCTCACCCTGGCTAATCCGTCGGTCTATTACCACGTAGTGCTGGCTATTGTTGCCATTGCCTCGGTGGTGCTCTATGTGATCTGTCGCAGCTCTTTCGGCATGATTCTCAAGGCCATCCGCCAGAATCCGGAACGGGTGTCCTTTGCCGGATTGAACGTACGCACCTACCGTCTGGTGGCCTTTGTCATTGCCGGCACCTTTGCGGGCCTGGCTGGCGGCCTGATCGCCCCGTTCCTGCGGGTGGCGAGCCCGGAACTTCTGCACTGGTCCATGTCCGCCGAACCGATTTTAATGGCCATCCTCGGTGGCACCGGATATTTCCTTGGGCCCTTCATTGGTTCTGCGGCGTTCTTATTGTTGGAAACCTGGATTACCACGTATACAGAGTCCTGGATGCTGGTTCTGGGCATCATCCTGGCGATGATGGTGATCTTCTTCCGCAAGGGTCTGTTGGGTACCGCCATTGACTGGTGGATGGCGGTGAAAAAATGAGTAATCCGATCCTGACCATAACCAGCCTTACCAAACGCTTTGGCGGAGTTACTGCGGTCTCCGATATCAACCTGGAAGTCATGCCCAAGGAAACCATCGCCATTATCGGTCCCAACGGTGCCGGCAAGACCACCTTCTACAACATGGTGTCCGGCCGGATGCAGCCGACCGAAGGCAGGATCATGCTGGATGGCAAGGATATCACCGGCCTGCCGCCCCACAAGATCAGCCGGCTGGGCGTATCCCGGTCGTTCCAGATCAATAACATCTTTCCGGAGATGACAGTGCAGGAGAACGTGGAAGTGGTGCTGTCGGCCTATCACGGCCACAGTCGCAAGCTGTTCAACATTGCCTCCCGTAATACCGGAATCCAGCAGGAGGCGGTCGAGTTTCTGCAGCGTCTGGGCATCGACAGCCTGAAAGCGCAGCGTGCCGAAGTCATCAGTTACGGCGACAAGCGATTGCTGGAAATCGCCATGGTGCTGGCGACACAACCCAAGCTGGTACTGCTGGACGAACCCACCGCCGGGATGACCCCGGATGAAACCCGGCGCACCACCCGGCTGATCAAGAAGCTTGCGGACAGTGGTGACTACACGTTCATGATTACCGAGCACGACATGGACGTGGTTTTCAACCTGGCGGACCGGATTCTGGTCATGCACCGTGGCGAAAAGCTGTTTGCCGGTACACCCGAGGAAGTGAAGAACCATCCGGAGGTTCGTGTCGCCTACCTGGGTGAGGAAGACGACGAGGCGGTCGAGGAGGCCAATCCATGATTCTTGATGTTCGCAATATCCAGACGTTCTACGGTGAGAGTCAGGCGCTCCAGGGTGTTACCCTTCAGCTCGAAGCCGGTGAGACGGTTTGCATCCTTGGCCGTAACGGTGCGGGAAAGAGCACAACCCTGAAAAGTATTATGGGGCTGACGCCGCCGCGATCCGGAGAGGTGATCTATGATGGCAAGCCGGTCCAGGGCTGGCCCGCGCACCGGATTGCCCGCGCAGGCATCGGTTATGTGCCGGAAGATCGCCGGATATTCCCCGGGCTGACGGTGCGGGACAACCTGGATGTGGCCTCCTATCAACGCAAGGACAGTGCCGCCCGCTGGACGGTGAATGGCATACTCAATAAATACGAGATGCTGGGAGAGCGGGCGGACCAGGACGGTGCCACTCTCTCCGGCGGCCAGCAGCAGATGCTGGCGGTGGCACGTTCGCTGATGATCCAGCCCAGGCTGTTGCTGCTGGATGAGCCCAATGAAGGTCTGGCCCCGGTTATCGTGCAGCAGATTGGTGAGCTGATTGACGACCTCAGCCAGACCACAACCATCCTGTTCACCGATCAGAGCGTGCGGTTTGCCCTCAAGCATGCCCGGCGAGCCTACATCCTGGAGAAGGGGCGGGTAGTGCATGAAGCGAGCAGTGATGAGTTGCGTGCTGATCAGGCCACCCAGGACCGCTTTCTCTCGGTCGCATAATCTGGCTTATAATCCCCGCCGCAGGAACAGACAGGCGTGGCAGCTATGATCAAGAATTATGAGGCATTTCGTGGTGAACTCAGCATGTCCAAGGAGGATGTGATCCGCGATGTTTACCGTCAGAACAAGGAACGAATCAGCATCAAGAAGGAGCCGACAGCGGTCAGAAACCTGACCCGGATCATCGAGTCGACCCTGCGGCTGGCCAACTCCAAGGGTTTCCATGCCATGACCCTCAGGGACCTGTGTGCGGATTCCGGGATGAGCATGGGTGGCCTCTATGCCTATATCCGCAACAAGGACGACCTGATTCATCTGATCCAGAGCCACGGCTTCATTATCACGCGGCGAACCCTGCTCTATTACACCGCAGAGGTCCCGGATGTCCGTGACCGTTTGTCTGCTGCGATCAAAGCGCACCTGTACCTGAGCGAGCTGATGCGGGCCTGGTTCTACTTCTCCTACATGGAGGCGAAGAGTCTGCCTGCCGAGGAAAAACGCGACGCGGTTGCGATCGAGCTGGAGATCGAAGAGATCTTCCTGGAGTTAATTGAAGACGGCATCAAGGCGGGGGTTTACCGCTCAAGAAATGCCCGCCTTGTTGCCTCGATGGCCAAGGCCCTGTTGCAGGACTGGTACCTGAAGCGCAGAAAATACCGAGACCAGAATGTTGCCGTTGATGACTACGCTGCGTTTGTCAGGGATGTAATTGAAAGCTATTTGCTCTGAGGACGCCGACTCTCTCCTGTGAGGACTGTGATGACTATCAGATTAACGAATCCGGAACTTGTGCGCGAAAGCGCCTATATCAACGGCCAATGGGTTCAGGCCCGCTCAGGCAACCGACTCCCGGTAACCAATCCGGCCAATGGTGAGCGTCTGGCCAGTGTGCCGGATATGAACGCCGACGACACCTTTAAATAAAGCCAATTCCAGAGTGATGGTGGTAAGCCCTTGAACGACTACCTTCAGAAAATCCTCCAAGGCCAGGCCATTAACTATGAGGCCTTTTTAAAGAAGCTCCCTGAACAGTATCGCCGCCGCCACCGGGAGGTGTTTGCCACGGAAAAAGTGCAAGCGAATCGGTGGGTCGTCACGGTTCTGGATGAAACCGCGTTCGCAGCGCTGCAGAATGAAGCGAAGGCGCCTGTGAGCCGAGTGGATGCCGCGAAAAAGGGAAACTCCCATCGCCATGGCACAGACGTAAGCCTGCTTCTGGTTTACCATCATGGCCTGACCTCCAGCCGGCCGGATGTCGTGGTCATTGAGTGCGATTCCGTGGATATGGGCTTTCAGCGTGCCCGCTGTGTGCTGATCGTTGAGAACGAACGTAATTTCCACCAATATCGACAGATGCTGAACTTTGCCAGTGAGGTGCTGGGCAAACCTTTGGAGTTGTCAGGGTGTGACGTGGTGTTGGGCGGTGGCAACCGGATTACCCGGGGTGCGATTCTTGAGTGGTTGATGGGCTATGAAGACGTATTCTGCGCCTTCGATTATGATGCGGGTGGTCTGCAAATGTTTGCGACGATCGCTGCTTCGCTCACTGACAAAGCCCGGTTTGTGCAACCCGCCGACTGGCAGCCGTGGCTTAACCGCTTCTGCAAGATACCGGATAGCACCGAACGGTTTACCAAAGCGCTTTCGTTGGCCGAAACGCTCCGATTTGTATCCTTGGCAGAGGCTTTTCGAACCACCGGAAAATTCATGGAACAGGAGATGATTCTGGATGAGTGAGCCCCAGGCGAGCCCAAGTAATTTCACCTTCGGCATACGCCGCCTCGTGCTGGTGGATTCCGCCGGCTTCTGTTACGTGGAAATCCCGGTGGATAACCATGGCCTGATTCTGGGGCCGGGCAACCTCGGCAAGTCCAGCCTGCTGAATTCCCTGCGTCTGTTCCTGTTACCGGAAAACAATTTCAAGAACAGCCGCAAGAAATTTGCTTTCCGCAATGCCAGCGCCGGCAGCTTTTACACCAACGAGGAAAGCTATCAGCATTACTTTCCCAGCCAGTTCAGCTTCCTGATCATGGAAGCGGTGAACCCGGCCGGGGTGCATTGCCAGATCCTGTACCGGGACAGCGCCAGCCAACTCAGCTATGGCCGAGCGTTTGTGCCGGTGGGTTACGACCAACTGCGGCCCCTGTTCTGGAATGGTGACGATGAGGACGGTATCGGGCAGGCCGTGCCAGAATTGTCGTTCAGCCGTTTATCAGAGACCCTGAAAAAACGCTCCAGGGAAACCCGGCTGGTGAGCGACCCGGCCAGACTCAAGCGCATGCTGTACAGCAGCGAGTTAATGAACGCGGATGCCGTGCGCTATTCCGTGTTGCCACTGGGTGAGACCGACGAGCGCCGGGTACAGTCTCTGCGCACACTGATCCTGCTGCTGTTTGAAATGAAGGCGGACGATCAGGCCATGGCCAATGCGGTGGCCAGCATCATCGAGGCGGACAAGAAGTTTGCCGACGACGCTTTCGATTTCAACATCGACGACTTCCTCAATCGGCATGACCAGTTAAAGCAGCAGCAAACCCAGTTGACACGAATCGAGAAAGAACGTCCCCGGTTCGAAAAACTCCACCGGGATTATCAGGCCTACCAGACTCTGCTTCGCAGTCAGCACGATTTCGCCGCTTTTCGGGATGGCGTCACCAACGCCTTGCAGGACATTGGTGCCAGGCGCAAAGCGGCGGTGGAGGCGTTCAATGAACAGAACGAGACGCTGCGACATGTGGTGCAAACCCTGAAAAAACTGGAGCAGGATGCGAGCGGCCTGAAAGGCGAGATTCGCTCTGCCGACCGCCGCATTAAGCAGGTCGAGCAGAACCAGAAAGATGGCGATTTGCTGGTGTCCCAATACGGGGAGATGACCCTGCAGGAAATCGAGGACATCCAGAGGGAGGAACTCGATAGTAAGAAAGGGCATCTGGCTGCCCTCAAGAGTGCCGCCCAGGCGGAAATCCGGCTGGAGCAGATTGAGAAAAAGAGGCAGGAACTTGAGCGCAAGCTGGAATCCCTGAAGGATCGGGAGAGCAAGCAACAATGGCAGTTGCAGAACCAGTTGGAAGAAGCCACCGCTGCACCGCTGCGCGCCGTGGATCCCCGATTGGTCATGGCCAGCCCGGGCCAGGATCTGGATGCCGACAGCAAGGCGGCCATCGAAGCCTTCGCGCGACTGTTCGTGCCCAGTGATAAAGGCTTTGACTGGTTTGATGCCGAATACCAGGCTCAGCCAGCCCGGCAGACGGACTTTGCAGAGCAGCGCCGGCAGATTGAAGGGGAACTTCATGGCCTGGAAAAGGAACGCTCTGAGCTGGCCGACACCGCCAATCAGCAACATGACCGGCCACGGTTGATCGAGCGCACCGAAAAAGAGATCCGCGCCATCGAAAAAGACCTGGACACCCTGAGCCGTTACCCGGCGGCAGCCACCACACTCAGGGACGCCACCGAGGAAAAGCAGGCGGCGGAGGAACAGTTGGCCAGGCTGGAAGATCAGGCCCGACTGGAGCAGGAAAAGCAGGATGCCGTTCAGCAGAAAGCGGCCAAAGCCAGGGCCGAGAAAGACCGTATCGAAGAGCGGGAGCGGGAACTGGCGGGCCTCAGCCGCAGCGTGGGGACTGTGGAGCACCGTTTTTCGCATCTGAAAGTCGTGGAAGCCGAGCAGCCACTGGCCATTGGGCAGGTTTCTGTTGCAGCGTTCGATGACCTGCAAACCCAGTTGGACGACCTGGAAGAGCGCCGACGCAGTATCCTCGATCACCTGCGTCAGTTCGTCTATCTGGGCATCCATGAAGATGTCGAAGGCGAGTTGCAAAAAGACGGTCCTGCGTCATCGGTTATCCGGGAAACGTTCAAAAGCCTGTCGGACCTGTTTGCCGGCATGGCTGAGCGCTGGAATGTATTAGAGCAGCAGGTTGCTATCCACAACGAAACCGTGGCGAGCTACCGGCAGGCCCTGAAATCCAACCACGAGCACATTGCCCGTTTTGAAGCGCAGCTCAACCGCGAGCTGGACGGCGTGCGCATTAACGATCTGGTGGAAATCCGGGTGGATATCCACACCGACCCGAAATTCCGCAATCTGGTGGAAGAAGCCAACAATATCGACCCTTACGGCAACCAGCTGCAGTCGGACGCGTTCTACGACCGTTTGCGGGTGTTCGTGGCGGACTTTTTCGGGGAGGGCGGCAGCAAACGCCTGACCATGGACAAGGTCATCACCGGCATTTCCTACCGCACCCGCAAGGAAAACGCCGCCAATCTGGACAAGAAAGGCCAGTCCACCTCCACCACGGCGCTCATTAATCTGGAGCTGGTGTACCGGCTGCTGAAGCGGGTGCTGTATCCCGGCGTGCAGCTGTCGTTCCCCATGGTGCTGGACGAGCTGGCCAGCGTGGACATCAGCCAGATGCCGTCGTTGTTGGAGCGTTTACGCAACCAGGGCTTCAACCTGTTCTCCGCCGCCACCCACAGTGCCAGCGCGGAAGTGATCTACTTGATCGGCAGGCACCTGGAAGTGGGACAGATGCGTACCGCGCGCCCCTACAGCCCGCAGCGCACGCTGGTGTTCTGGGGCGGCGCAGAGGGTTTCACCAGCGGCGAATCGCTAAGTCAGTGGGCTGATCAGACCCAGACCGACCTGCTGGAGCCGGTGGATGAGTAAACGCTTCAGCACCCTGGACACCACCCGGTTGCTGTTCGAGCACCCGAAGATTCTGTTCCGGATGATCGAACGGATGGATCGGAACGAGAGCCGATATATCCGGGAAAGCGACCTTGTGGCCGAGGTGATGGACTATACCAGCGCTCTCGGCAAGGCAGACCGGGATCGGGTGCGTTTGGCGCTGAACACCGACAACCTGTTCCGCAGCGGCCTGGTGATTGACATCATCAAGGCCGAGGGTGAGCGGCGACTGGTGTTCCAGGATGCCCTGATCAACCTGATGCGGGCCTGCAACGCCTCGCTGTACCAGGAACTGACCGATGCCCGTTTGAGGGGGCATCTGGTGACGTTGCGGGATGTGCGCAATCGTCTGGAAACGAGCAGCTTCAGCGACGCCGACCCGGACTACACCGAATTGAGGGATGATCTTAACGAGCGGGTGAGCCAGCTCATCGGCTTGCTGCGCCAGAATGTCCTGCGCATGCAGACCATCAGTGCGCAGCTTGCGGACCTGTCCGGCGACGCAAGCCGAGCGCCGGAGAAATACCTGGAGTTCCGCCAGACCCTGTTTGAGCGGATCGTTACCCTGTACGAGCGCCACATCAAACCGACCCTGGTGTTTTTGAACCCGGACACGCGCCTGCCCGATGGCAGCAACCTGTTTGAGACCCTCGAAGCCATGGTCCGGCTGCTGGAAAGCCACGGTGATCACAGCCTGGCAGACCAGTTGTTCCGTTCCTCCATCAGCCTGAACGCCCTCTACAAACCCATTCAGGCAGTGGCCCAGGAGGTGGAACACTTCCTGCGCAAGACTCGCCAGGGCATGGTCCAGTACAACGCCATGGAGTATTTCTACGGCAAACTGCAGGAACTCAAGGGTGAAACCGAGACCCTCAGCCTGCGCCGCAAGTGGCTGGAGGGTGGGCACTTTGCCCGTGGTACCGGCTTCCTGGTGGGCCTGCGAGCCCAGCCGCGCCCAAAACATTACGCCTTCGGTAACTCGTCCAGCTACTATCAGTTGCTGTTCAGCGAACTGGCACTGCGGCTGAACGATCTTCGCCGTAAGGCCGAGGTGCCTGTTCTTCAGGAAGTGGGCGGAAGTGGCCGCCACACCCGTATCGACGTTCATCGCATCAACCAGCTCTATCAATGGCTGGAAATGCTGGAATTGCGGCCCACCACCGATCTGGTGCGGGAACTGCACGGCCGCCTGGATGGTTTTATCCCCGGCTATCGCTTTCCGGACTTGCTGGCGGCCCTGAACCGGTTGGTAAATTCACCCCCGGAGGGCCTGCGGGTTGTCACCACTAACCGCTTCCGAACCCTGGAACAGTCACCTGACAGCGAACAGTTTGTCTACCGGAAGCGCCGTCTCGAAACCGAAATCCCGGCAAACCAGGAAGAGCAACACCATGCCTGAATTCTCTGACACGATGGAATCCACCGAAATCGCGGGCAATGCCCAAGTGTCGACTATCTTCGACCAGATCCTGCCCGCACACAGCGCCGCTGTCTACCGGGAGTTCCAGGCTGGCCGGGTGATTGTGCGTGATGTGTGGGACAGCAACCGCTCCGAGCTGCGCGCCAATCCGCTGTACAACCTGCTTTACAATCATCTGTCCCACTTCCGGACCTTCTATGAGCATCTTGGCAGCGAGCTGGTGCTCAATGAGACCGGCGCGTTTTTCTTCCTCAAGGAAAGCAGTGACGACGAGAGCGAAGAGCACGATGAAAACGCCTTCCGGGTGCAGGTGGTACTGCTGATTATCGGGCGTTATTTCGCACGCAGCGGTCGGGATCTGGACTACCTTGGCCGCCCGGATGCCGGATTGAACGAGCAAGACCTCAGCGCCTTGGCGGCCGATGAGGAATATCAGGAAATTCTCAGGGCAGCGCGCTTCGAAAAAGGTTTCCCCGAAGCCCTGGATTATCTGGATAAACGCAATCTGCTGTTTCGTTCCGGCGCCGGTCGCTGTTTCCTGAGTTCCGCGGGGCTCTATTTTCTGCAGGAGCTGGTTCGGGAGTATGAGCAGGGGTAGGTTTCATGCCTCCCGGTTATTTGCTATGTTTGTCCCCGTTGGTTGGCGTTCATTACCAATCAGACATGTCAGCGGGAGAGACTGAAGCGCACAAGCGAGCCTTCAGCGCCGAAGGAGCAACTGCCCCGGAAACTCTCAGGCAAAAGGACCGCTGATATGAATACTTTCCGAAGAGCTGTCGACAATCGCGTCAGTCGGCACACCGAAGGAGCAAGCGGCCGGTTTCCCTGAAACGGCCGTGAATCTCTCAGGTCCCGTGACGGAAGGGGTGCTTTCTGCCATTTCGAGCAGAGAGTAAACCCTGGGCGCCTCACGGAGATTGTAATGAAGCGAATCGCTGTAATCGGCGGTGGTATCACAGGTATTACTACAGCTTATACGCTTGCCAAGCGCGGGCTGGACGTCACTGTTTATGAGAAGCACCGTTATGCGGCGATGGAAACCTCCTTTGCCAACGGTGGCCAGCTCTCGGCCTCGAATGCGGAAGTCTGGAACAACTGGCAGACTGTGATCAAGGGCATCAAGTGGATGTCCCGCCGGGATGCGCCCTTGCTGGTCAACCCCAAACCCTCCTGGCACAAACTGAGCTGGTTCGCCGAGTTCATTGCCGCCATTCCCCAGTACGAGCAAAACACCACCGAAACCGCCCGCCTGGCCATTGCCGCCCGTGATCACCTGTTTGCCTGGGCGCAGGAGGAGGGGATTGATTTCGATCTCAAGAAACAGGGCATCCTGCATATCTATCGCGACAAGGCCGGCTTTGATCATGCCGCGAAAGTTTCCAGACTGCTGGCGTCCGGTGGTCTGGAGCGCCGGGCAGTGACCCCCGAAGAAATGAAGGCCATCGAGCCGACACTGGCGGGCAACTATTACGGAGGTTTTTTTACCGAGAGTGATTCGACCGGAGATATTCACAAGTTCACCAACGGCCTGGCCGATGCGATCCAGCGTCTTGGTGTTAAAACCTGTTATGGTCACACGGTCACCGAACTGAATGCCGATGATCGCAATGCCTGGGTCACCGCGCACGATGGCGAGGAGCAATCCCGCGATACCTTTGATGGCGTGGTGATCTGTGCCGGTGTCGGCAGCCGGGCACTGGCTGCCAAGCTGGGCGACCGGGTAAACATCTATCCGGTGAAGGGTTACTCCATCACCGTTGAGCTGGACGACGAGGCCTCCCGGAAAGCGGCGCCGACGGTCAGCCTGCTGGACGATGCCACCAAGATTGTCACCAGTCGCCTTGGCGATGGCCGCTTCCGTGTTGCCGGTACCGCCGAGTTCAGCGGCTACAACCGCGATATCAAGGATGACCGCATCCGCCCGCTGACCCGCTGGGTTGAGCAGTGTTTCCCCGGGGTTTGTACCCGCCGGGTGGTTCCCTGGGCTGGATTGCGGCCCATGCTGCCGAACATGATGCCCAAGGTCGGGCCGGGGCGCCTGCCGACCGTGTTCTACAACACCGGCCATGGTCATCTGGGCTGGACGCTGTCGGCGATCACCGCTGAGATGGTGGCCCAGAGCGCGGCCGGGGATTCCTGAGGCTGCCTGTCTTGCGGAGGGAGGGCGGCTGCGTTACCTGGATGTGTTACCTTGGGTAGCCGGTAATGTCCCGTATTTTCCGGTACAGCGGCTGCAATTGGGGATACATCTTCAGGTACACCTCGGAATAGAGCCGCTGGTAGAGAGCCCGGGTTTCTTCGTTGGGATGGAATACGTCCCCGACCCGGGTCATTTCGGCGACGGCTGTCTCGAAATCCGGATGAAGGCCGAGCCCCACGGCGGCGTCGATGGCAGCTCCCAGCCCGGAGGTCTCATAGGTGTGCGGTCTTTCGGCCGGGAGTCCGAACACATCGGCGGTCAGTTGCATGGCGGCGTCGCTCTGGGAGCCTCCACCGGCGACCCGGAGTTTTCGGATCTTCACGCCACTGCGCTTTTCGATTTTTTCTTTACCCTCACGCAGTGCATAGGCCAGCCCTTCAAGAATGGCACGGTAGATATGCGAGCGGGTGTGAACATCTCCGAATCCGATGATGGAGCCCTTCGCTTCCGGCCCGGGCTGGCGTACCCCTGGTGACCAGTAGGGCTGCAGCATCAGGCCCATGGACCCTGGTGGAACGGCCTTGACCAGTTCATCAAACAGGGCTTCGGGCTCAACGCCCCGTTGTTCGGCGATTTTCCGCTCCCGCAGGCCGAATTCCCGTTTGAACCAGCTCACCATCCAGAAGCCCCGGTAAATCATCACCTCCGTGGAATAGTGGCCTGGCAGCGCTGAAGGATAGGGCGGCATCAACCTGATTGGCTCAACATACCGTTGGCTGGTGGTGTTGATGGTAGCGGTGGTGCCGTAGCTCATGCAGCCGATGTCCGGTGTCAGTCCGCCGGAGCCGAGAATCTCGCAGGCTTTGTCGGAGGCCGCGGCGATCACCGGCAGGCTTTTGCTCAGGCCCAGGTGCTGACTGGCTTCGCAGGTCAGGTAGCCGAGGGTTTGCCCCGGCGGCGCCAGCTCCGGAAGCATGGCGGGTTCGACCGGCATGGTCTGCCATTTAAAATCCCTGGGGCCGGCCCAGCGGTGTTTTTTGTAATCGAAGGGCAGGTAGCCCACCTGGCTGCCGGTCGAATCCTTGAACTCCCCCGTGAGTCGGTAATTGAGATAGCCGGATAGCAGGAGGAAATGCCGGGTTTTGGCCCAGATCTCGGGTTCGTTCTGGACAATCCAGTTGGCCTGGGTTTTCTCGCGGAACCGATGGATGGTGTCTTCAAGGCGGGCCAGTTTGAACAGCCAGCCCCAGGGGCCTTTGACGGGGCCATCAACCCGTGCATGGCGCTGATCCAGCCAGATGATTGCCGGCCGCAGCGGTTGGCCGTTCTCATCCAGATTGATCACGGTTCCCCGTTGAGTGGTCGCGGTAACGCCGGCCACCTGGTCAGGCGTTACCGTGGTTGTCTGCCACAACAGTCTGCAGGCCTCACCGAGCTGCTCCCAGAAGTATTCCGGATGCTGCTCGGCCCAGCCGGGTTGCCTGGAAAAGTAGGGTTCGATCTCCTGCTTGCCTTTACCAACCAGGTTGCCTTTGGTGTCAAAGAGCAGGGCACGGATGCTCTGGGTGCCATTGTCGATGGCCAGAATCAGGGGGTTAGCTGGCATTGGGCGATTCCTTCCGGGGCAGGGAATAGGCGCTCCGGTAAATACCGAAGTAGCGGGTCTCTTCTTCTGCCCAGTGCCTGTCATCCCAGCCCAGCGCTGCCTGACAGCGTCGTTTGATCGCCTGCAACAGCGCCTTGCCACCCTCAGGCAGAATCAGGCCAAGTCGCGTTCTTCGCAGCAGCAGATCGTCCAGATGTCGAACATCTTCTGCCTCGCAGGCCCATAGCAGCTCTGCCCAGAGCAAATCCCAATGGTGGTCTGGCGCCACAGGCTCCATGGGGCCCGATGCAACCAGCTGATTCAGGTCGGGCCCGTAATATCCTTGCAGTCTCTGCCAGGTCTGATGCCTGACCTGTTCCGGCCGCACCCCTGTTGGCGCAGTCTGGAAAACCGCCAGGCTGTCCGGCCGCAGAAGGCTGCCTGCACGTTCCCCGAGACCCATTTTCAGGGCTTCCCGGGCAATCACACGGAACGTCGTCAGCTTGCCGCCGGCAATGCTGATGAGCCCCTGGTCTTGTCGAACCGAGTGTTCGCGGTTTTCCTTTGACGGTGCTTTACCCGTGCCATCGGTGACCACAGGCCGCACTCCGGCCCAGGTTGAGAGTATGTTGGATCGGGAGATGGGAATGCCCGGGAACAGGCGAGACGCGATCTGAAGCAGGTACTCGGTTTCCGCCTCTGAAATGACGGGCTCCTGATCCAGGCAGCCTTCATGGTCCAGGTCGGTGGTGCCCAGAACGGTTGTACCTTGCCAGGGAAAGGCAAACACCGGGCGACGGTCCTGCGGATGAAACAGCGATACCGAGCAGGACACTGGCAAGCACGACCAGGGCAGTACCAGATGGCTGCCGCGAAGGGGGCGGATGGTCATGGCCTTGGTGGCGTTCCCGCCGGTCTGGAGTCTATCAGCCCAGGCGCCCGTTGCGTTGATCACCAGAGCGGTGGATACCTCTATCGGAGTGTCTTCCTCCTCTGGCTGAATAACCAGCCCGGACACTTTGCCCTGGCTACGCTTTATTTCTTGGGCACGTGTGTAGTTCAGACAGATGGCACCGTCCCTGCGGGCCTCTGCAATCAGCCGTTGTACCAGCCTGGAATCGTCGGTAACGGCGTCGGTGAAGCCGCTGGCCCCTGCCAGATTTTCGGTAGTTAGTCCGGGAACCCACAGCGCCGATTGGGCCGGGCTCAGAAAGTGCCGGCTTGGAGAGTGAGCGATGAAGTCGTAAGCCCTGAGCAGCAGTTGAAACAGGCGAGGCCCGGGAAACTGGCCTTTGAAGTGAGGCATGATGAATCGCAGCGGGCCGATAAGCCCCGGTGCTTCCGCCATCAATCGTTCCCGTTCACGGACGGCGTCCCGGGTCAGACCATAGTGCCCGCTGCCCAGGTACCTCAGCCCTCCGTGAACCATCTTTGAGGAACGGCTGGACGTGCCCCAGGAAAAGTCCTTCTGTTCAACCAGAAGGGTGCGCAGGCCGCTGCCCGCCGCTTCTCTGGCAACGCCGGCCCCGGTGATGCCGCCGCCAATCACAACCACATCGAACCCGGCGTTGTCGGTTGTCAGTGCTTTAAGAGTCTCAGCCCGCGTCATCGTTCATCTCACTCCACCAGGGTCTTCGGATTAAGAAGGGCGTCCGGGTCAAAGCTGTGGCACAGGGAACGGATCGCCAGCATGCCCAGCTCGCCTTTCTCCACTGGCAGGTAGGGCGCATGGTCTTTGCCAACACCATGCTGATGGCTGATGGTGCCCCGGTTATTCACAATCAGTTCGGAGGTGCTTGTCTTGAGCCTTCGCCAGCGAGCGAGGGTTTCCTCGTAACTGTCGCCTACCCGGAAGACGTACGTGGTGTAGATGCTGCAGCCCTGACCGTAGAAATGGGACAGGTGGGTAAACACGTGGGTGTTTTCCTGTTTATCCGCCAGCCCTTCCCGAAGGTTGGTCTCGATAAGCCCCAGCAGGTTATCGACATTGTCCCAGTCGGTTGCGGTTTCCAGTGTGTCGACGGCATAGCCCATCTGCCAGAGCGCCTCCCGGAGGTAGGGCATGGTAAACCGTTTGGCGGCCCACTTATCACCAAGCCGGGTACCGGTGTAGACCCCTTTGTGGGCTTTGCAGAGACTGCGGGCCTCCTGCAGGGCATTCCGGCATTGGCGTCGGCTTCCGGTGACTCCGAATGTCATCATGCATTTTCCCGTTCCTGCGCCGCGGAGCGACAGGAAGCGCTCCAGCGTGCCGATCAGCCGGGGGTGACCGGCAAGGGCGAGTTGCGTTTCGGTCTCGACGGCGTTACTGAGGCGCAGCATGGACAGCTGGGTTCGGTTCTGGACCAGCAGTCTGCTTGCGGTGCGGGCATTCTCCCAGTCCGGAAAAAAGACAACGTGGAAGCTCTCGTGTTCAGGTAGCCGGGTTACCCGCACCTTAACCTCGGTAATGAGACCGATCCGACCCTCGGAGCCCAATACCATCTCGCGGATATCCGGGCCGGCACTCGAGGCCGGGAGAGTGGGCAGGGCAAGGGTGCCTTGCAGCGTCTCAATTCGGCCACCGGCAAAGAGTTGCTCAATCCGGCCATAGCGCAGGGACTGCTGACCACTGGAGCGGGAAGCCACCCAGCCCCCGATGGTGGACAGTTCAAAGGACTGCGGAAAATGGCCAAGGGTATAGCCGTGGGCCCGAAGCTGGGATTCCACAAGTGGACCGGGGGTACCTGCTCCAAAGGTGGCAATCTGGCTGTCCGGGTCCAGATCCAGCAGGCGGTTCATTCTGCCCATATCCACGGTGAGCACGGGCTTGCCGTTGTCAACCGGATTGATATGCCCGGCTACGCTGGTGCCGCCGCCGTAGGGAATCAGGTTGATCTGTTGCTGCTCCGCCCAGGCAAGCAGTTTCCGGACATCTTCGTTTGATACCGGAAAGGCGACGCCATCAGGGTATACGCCAAAATCGCCGCTGCGCATGGCAAGCCAGTCAGCAAGGCTTTGGCCCCGGGCGTGCCGAACCCGCGTTTCGGGTGAGGTATCGATCAGGGTCTCCAGGTCAAGACCGGGACGCAGTCGGGTTTCCGGCACCCTGGCACAAGCCGATTCCAGGGTTGTGTCGGCCAGCGGACGGCCGTTCCCGATCCTGCTGGCCAGAAAGTCCTGGCCCTGTTCCGGCATTGCCAGATTGAACGTCTCATCGCCCCAGCCGTTCCAGCGTCGCATCTTTCTCTTCCTCCCGGATTTAAAACGAATGTGAGCGCATTCTATAGGGTTTGCGCCGGGCGCCGTTGTCGGTTGGCGCCAGGGACGCTGTCATTTGCCGCCAGCGGAGCTCAAAGGCAGTCATGGCAGAAACCGGGCCTCAGTTATTGTTCCGGAGACGCTCCCTGAGTTGCTCAAGGCGCCGGCGGATTTCCTCCCGACGCTGCTCATCGCTGGTGGCGGTGGCGGGCGTTGTTGAGGGCGAGGAAGACACGATGGGCTGGGTTGAGGCGGCTGGCTCGTTCTCCTGATCAGCGGTGAAGGACATGCCGCTGCGATCTTCGGATTCCGGGAAATAGAGGTTCTCAAGTTTTCCGGAGCGCTCGATGATCACCCGCTTCGGGTGCACCGAACGCAAGGTTGCGTTGCCTGGCAGCTCGTCACCCACCAGGTAGGCTTCGGTTTTGCTCTTGTCGTCTTCGATCAGTGCGCTGCCGGGAAACTCACCATCGGCGGCCAGAACGCCCCGAAGGAACAGCCTGAGATTGGTTTCAGGCAGGTTCTCGGTATCCACCTCCGTCGGCGCGCTTTGTTGGGAAGCGGCCCCGAACAGATCCAGGGACGACAGGTTGACGCCGGGCGGCTCCCGGGCAGCCGACTCGGAGACCAGTGGCTGCACCGTGGCATAATCACCTTGCCGGCTTTCCATCTGCCAGAAACGGTAACCCTGCCAGGTCGTCAAGGCCACCATGGCGGCCCCTGCCAGAAGCGCGAGAATCCCGGGGAGCCGTTCATTGTTTAGGAGCATTGATTATCCTGAATGCGAGTTTGTGGGCCGCGAAAAGGCCCACAGGTTATCAGACTGCAGCGTTTTATTGGCAGTATAGTGCATAGAGTTATTCAGCGGGTCCATATCCTGTGGTAGCCTTTCTGAATTGATTGAATCGAAAAGGGTTTCACGAACGAGGACGACCTTGACCACAGACACTGAACTTCACCCTCAGGATGCTCCGCTGGGCCGTCTTCCCTTTACCTTTGCCAAGCGCAATGGCGTCATCCTGACCCGTTCGGAGGCCGGCGAGCCGGTGATCCTGGTCCGGCCCGGGGCGTCCCATTCGGCGCTGGCGGAAGCGAATCGTATCAGTGGCGGTCGCGCCCGCTTTGCCACGATCAGTCCGGACCGGTTTGACCAGGCCCTGAATTCCGCCTACCAGAACGATTCCGCCGAAGCCATGCAGATGGTGGAGGGCATTGGCGACGACATGGATCTGGCGTCACTGGCCGATTCCGTGCCCGAAACCGAGGATTTGCTGGAACAGGAAGACGACGCGCCAATCATCCGCCTGATCAACGCCATCCTGACCGAAGCGGTGAAAACCAGTGCCTCGGACGTTCATATAGAAACCTATGAAAAGCGGCTGGTGGTTCGTTTCCGGGTGGATGGTGTGTTGCGGGAAGTGGTCGAACCCAAGCGGGCGCTGGCACCTCTGCTGGTGTCCCGGATCAAGGTCATGGCGAAGCTGGATATTGCCGAGAAACGGGTGCCCCAGGATGGCCGGATTGCCCTGCGGGTAGCCGGCCGCGAAGTCGATATCCGGGTGTCCACCATGCCGTCGTCCAGCGGCGAACGTGTGGTTCTGCGTTTGTTGGACAAACAGGCTGGCGCCATTCGCCTGGAATCCCTGGGCATGGCGGGGCGGGACCTGAAAGTCCTCCGCAAGCTGATTTACCGGCCCTACGGGATCTTGCTGGTCACCGGCCCGACCGGTTCCGGTAAATCCACCACGCTTTATGCCTCCCTGCAGGAAATCAATGATCGCAGTCGCAACATCCTGACGGTTGAGGACCCCATCGAATACAACCTGCCGGGTATTGGCCAGACCCAGGTCAATGTCAAGGTCGATATGACCTTCGCCCGGGGACTTCGGGCCATTCTGCGCCAGGATCCGGATGTGGTGATGATCGGGGAAATCCGGGATCTGGAGACAGCTGAAATCGCGGTGCAGGCGAGTTTGACAGGCCACCTGGTACTTTCCACGTTGCACACCAATACCGCTGTTGGTGCCATCACCCGGCTTATGGACATGGGTATCGAGCCGTTCCTGATTTCCTCGTCTCTGGTGGGCATAGTCGCCCAGCGGCTGGTGCGGGTGCTCTGTAAGGAATGCCGGGAGCCCTACACGCCCACCGAGGAGCACTGCGTATTCCTGCAGCAGGACCCCGCCAATCCGCCCACGATCTATCGGGCAACGGGTTGCAGCCACTGCAACCAGCTTGGGTATCGGGGGCGTATCGGTATCTATGAGGTGGTGGAAATCTCTGAGGAAATCAGTTCGCTGATCCACAAACGGGCCGGAGAGCTGGACCTGGAGCGGGTTGCCCGCCAGCACGGCCCAAGTATTCACGCCGACGGCGTGCAGAAAATACTGGACGGTGCAACCACCGTGGAAGAAGTGCTCCGCGTTACACACCGGGGTCAGTAACCTATGCCGGCGTACGAATATAAGGCGCTGGATGCCCGTGGCAAGCAGAAGCAGGGCGTGGTTGAGGCCGATGCCCCAAGGGCGGTGCGCCAGCAACTGCGTGAACGCGGCCTGACACCGCTGGCGGTGGAGCCGGCAGCAGAGAAACAGGCCCGCAGCAATCCTCTGAGCAGCCGGGGCTCCCTGGCCGCGGCGGATCTTGCCCTGGTTACCCGGCAGTTGGCGACCCTCATTCAGTCCGGCATTCCCATCGAGCAGGCGCTCTCGGCCGCGGCACAGCAGTCTCCGAAACCCAGAATACGCAGCATGCTGATTGCTATTCGCGCCAAGGTCATGGAGGGCTACACGCTGGCCGATAGCCTGGGGGAGTTTCCACGGGCGTTTCCGAGGCTGTACCGGTCCACCGTTGCCGCAGGGGAGCATGCCGGCCATCTCGATCTGGTGCTGAACCGGCTGGCGGATTACACCGAAAGCCGGCAGGAAGCCCGCCAGAAAATTCAGTTGGCGGCCATCTATCCCATCATTCTGAGTATTGTCGCCATTGCCATCGTGGTGTTCCTGCTCACCTACGTGGTGCCCGACATTATTGAGGTGTTCCTGAAACAGGGGCAGGAACTGCCAACGCTCACCATGGCGATGCTGGCGGTGTCGGAATTTCTGGCGGATTACGGTGTCTATCTGTTTATCTTGCTGGTCGCCGCGTTGATGATGTTCCGGTTTTTTCTGACCAAGCCAGGTTTCCGGCTTCGGTTTCACAAGCGGTTGCTACATCTGCCATTGCTCTCCGGGATGGTGCGTGGGGTGAATACTGCTCGATATGCCAGTACCCTCAGCATTCTGACCACCAGTGGTGTGCCTCTGGTGGAAGCCATGCGTATTGCCGGTGAGGTCCTCTCCAACGACTTTCTGAGGCAGGAATTGCGGGACGCCGCCAGAAAAGTCAGTGAAGGGGGTTCCCTGCACCGTTCTCTGGACCAGACCGGATATTTCCCGCCGATGATGCTGCACATGATCGCCAGTGGGGAAGCCAGTGGCGAACTTGACAGCATGCTGGAGCGGACAGCGCGCATGCAGGAAAGCACCCTGCAATCCAGGATCGCCGCCATTGTCGGGTTGTTCGAGCCGATGATGCTGCTGGTGATGGGCGTGGTGGTGCTGATCATCGTTCTGGCCATCATGCTGCCAATTCTGAATATGAGTAACCTTGTGGGATGAAACCCGCGCCGGATTGTCAGGAGACGAATCCGAACCGAAAGCAATCCATGCCAATGACGAGTGAGACAATGACGATCAAGAACCTGAATACACACAATCGCAGCCGGGGCTTTACCCTGATCGAAATCATGGTGGTTATGGTCATTCTGGGCCTGCTGGTGGCCATCGTGGCACCAAACATCATGGGCCGGAGCGATCAGGCGAAAGTCACCGTGGCGGAAACCCAGTTGAGCAACATTGCCAACGCGCTGGATCTCTATCGCCTGGACAACAGCCATTACCCGTCCACCCAGCAGGGTCTCGAAGCGCTGGTCTCGAAGCCCAGCGGCAGCCCGGAACCCAGGAACTGGAACCCGGATGGCTACCTGAAGAACGTGCCGGAAGATCCCTGGGGATCGGAATACCAGTACGTTAGCCCGGGCACCGAGGGCCCTTATGATCTCTATTCCTACGGTTCCGACGGCCAGGAAGGCGGTGACGGCGACGCTGCCGATATCAGTGTCTGGAACACCAAGGGCTGAACCATTGTGCAGCCCAGAGCCCCGCATACCGGCTTTACCCTGATTGAAATACTGGTGGTCCTGGTAGTTGTGGGGCTGCTGGCGTCACTCGCCGTATTTACCATGGGCGGCAGCTCCCGGCAGCGTGAGCTGGAGGACGAGGTCAGGGAACTGTATCTGCTGATGCAGACGGCCTCCGAACAGGCGGTACTCAATAATCTGGAACTGGGGCTCAGGCTTGAGCAAGACAGCTACCAGTTCCTGGCGTTCTGGGACCAGACCGGGGACTGGAAGGCCTCCGGCGAGCGACTGTTCCGGGCCCGAAGCCTTCCGGAGTGGCTGACCGTTACCGAATTCATTGAGAGCGGCGCGCCGAGACTGGTCTCATCAAAGGATACCCTGCTCCCGGACGTGGTGTTTTTCTCCAGTGGCGAGACGACGCCGTTCGAGCTGGAGTTCACCATTGGCAACGGCTCTGACACCCTGCACGTGCTGGCCTCTGATGGTGTGTCGCCCATGAGGTGGCGCAAACCGGGCGATGACGGGAGCGGCGGGTGAAAACGCAGACAGGTTTCACGCTTATTGAAGTGCTCATTGCCCTGTTGGTTTTCGGCCTGATTGCGACCGCCGCAGCCGAAGTGGGCAGCCAGTACATTTCCAGCTATGAACGGGTGCGTGACAAAACCCTGGCGAGCTGGCTGGCGGATAACCGGATCAACGAAGTCCGCCTGCAGGAAAACCTTCCGGGAATCTCCGAGAACTCCGAGGATACCGACTTCGGGCCATATCGCTGGCGGGTGACGACAGCAATACTGGCCACCGCCGAGGCGAAAATGCGCCGGGTTGAAGTTACGGTCGCCCGTTACCGTGAGGATGGTGCGGCACCGGTTCCGGTTCATACCCTGTCGGCTTTTGTAGGCGCACAATGATGGCCGTGTCCCGACAGTCCTGTAAAAACCCGCAAATTGGCTTCACCCTGCTTGAGGTGTTGATTGCGGTGACCATCACGGCTGTTATCGGTCTCGGAGTGTGGCAGGTCATCAACGGGGTGGTGAATTCCCGCGACCGGGTCAATGAGCTGGCTGAACAGTTCGACGGTCTGCAGCGGGCCATGCTGCTGCTGGAGCGCGATGTTATGCAACTGGTCAACAGGCCGGCCCGGGACATTTACGGCGACTTCCTGCCTGCGCTTTCCAGCCGTCAGGATGATTTCTCCCTGTTGCTGACCCGCCAGGGGTGGCGCAACCCCCTTGGCATCCGCCGCAGTGGCTTGCAACGCGTTGGCTGGGAATACACCGGCAGCGAATTGCGGCGCCGGTACTGGCCGATGGTGGATCAGGGCCAGGAAGATGACAGTCGCGATGTGCTGCTTCTGGAGGGTGTCAAACGTCTGGAAGTGCGGTTTCTGGATTGGAACCGCCGCTGGCAGCCGCAATGGCCGACGGATGAGGTTATGGCCGGCTTGACACCCGGTAGCCGGCCGGATGCCCCGTTGCCACTGGGTATGGAGGTGACCCTGGAGCATGAGCGCTTCGGAACGCTGGTCAGAACCTTTGCCTTGCCGGATTTTGATCCGGCCATTGCCCAGGGTGCCGTTAACCAGGCCAACCAGGCTGCCAGCAAGACCGAAGAGAATGGCACCGAGGAACAGCCGGGTGAAAACACCGGCGTGCCGGGGCAGGGAGGCTAGGCCGCTATGGCGCGTATTCCGGCGTTACCTGACCGCCAGTGTGGCGTGGCTTTAATCATGGTGCTACTGGCCATGGCGCTGGTGGTCATGCTTGCCTCGGGCATGACCCAGCAGCAGAGCCTCCGGGTATTCAGGGCGGGCCACTATCTGGCCCAGCAGCAGGGCCAGAGTATCGCGCTCGGTGCGGAGGTCTTTGCCCGTCAGATCCTGCGGAGGGATTTTAATGAGGACAAGGAAAAAAACCTGATGGTCGACAGCCTGGACGAGTTCTGGGCCGCCAATGCGGCGGTATTGCCGCTGGATAACAATGGCGTGGCTGAGGTCCAGATTGACGACCTTGGTGGCCGGCTGAATCTGAACGACCTGGCAGACAGCACTGGCAAGGTGGATCCCGTGGCCCGGGAGCGTTTTGTTCGGCTATTTGCAGCACTTGGCATAACCGCCGTTTCCGTGGATTCACTGGTGGACTGGATCGACGCGGATGACCAGACAGTCACCGCCTATGGCGCTGAGGATGGCCAGTACCTGATGGCGAATCCGGGATACCGGGCCGGCAACCAGCCGTTTACCACCGTTACCGAGCTGCGCCTGATCGAGGGCATGACCGAAGGGATTTATCAGGCCCTGCGGCCCCACGTGGCGGCCCTGCCGGTCAACGGATCGGGACTTAATGTGAATACTGCCACCGCCATGGTGATTCGCTCGCTGCATGAAGATCTGACGGACGCCCAGGCCGCATCTATTCTTGCACGGCGGAAAGAGGAACGGTTCGAGAACCTTCAGGATTTTCTAGCCCTGCAAGAGTTCGCCGGCCTCGGGCTGAAGTCGGTTGGCCTGGGGCTGCAGACGCGGTTTTTTGAAGTTGCCTCACGGATTACCTACGATAACCGTGTTGTGAATATGGTCAGCACCGTGTTCCGGACTCCGGAAGGCGAAGTCCAGACGGTCCACAGGGATATCGGGCAGAAGAACCGAATTACCAAAGAGCCTTTTACCATTTCAGAAGGATAATCATGTCTTATCGCCTTTACGTCCGCCCGATACCGCCGTTTGCGGACGCTGACCAGGATCCCGGTGCCCAGATGTTCAACTGGGTGCTGCACGACGCCAGTGGTGATACCCAGGCCCGTGGCATCGGAGACAGTCGCGATACCATTGAGCAGACCCTGGGCCAGAACGCCCTGGATAACGTTCTGTTGATCGGCCTTATTCCCGGCGAGGAAGCGATATACTGCCTGGCCGATATTCCCGCAAAGCAAAGCCGGTTTATCAACCAGGCATTACCCTATGCTGTTGAGGAACAGATCGCCCAGGACATTGATTCCGTGCACCTGGCACTTGGGGGGCATACCGAACAGGGCTACCGCGTAGCAGCCATAGACCGGGAACGAATGGCGCAGTGGGTGCACCTGTTCAGCGGCTGGGAGCACGTGCGCCTGGAGGCCATCTATCCGGACGCTTCGTTATTGCCGCGCACCGATGGAGGCTGGTCGGTCTGCCTTGACGGCGATATCGCGATGATGGTGAGTGAACGGGGCGAGTGGTTGAGCATGCAGTCTGCAAACCTCGGTATGTTTGCCCATACCCTTGCGGCACCCTCCGCTGAAGAGGTTGTGGCGGAAATACCGGTCACCCTCTATGGTACCGGCGATGAGTTCGACATCCAGCAATCGGCCATTGCCGAGTTGAGTGGCTCTGGGCGTCTTGCGGTGCGCAAGGAAGTCCTGGAACTCATGCCCCTTGAGTTGCTGGCCTACGCTCATCACCACCACCGGTGTGAGCCGGTGAATCTGTGCCAGGGCAGGTTTTCCTTGAAATCCGGCAAGGCAAGCCCGCTGAAGCCCTGGAAGCCGTTGATTGCGGTAGCGGCGGTCTGGTTTGTGATTCAGGTGGCGTTGAATGCCGGAATGGGGTTTTATTACCAGAATCAGGCAGGAGAATTACAAAGCGAGGCCATGGCCATCTACCGCGACGCCTTCCCCAATGACCGTCGGACCCATGCCGGCAATGTCAGGCGCGTGATCGAAGGGCAACTGCGGGTTGCCGGTTCCAATGGACCGGAAGTGGACTTCATCACCCTGATGAAATACACCGGCCAACAATACGCGCGCCTGCCGGGTAGCCGGGCGGTGAACTTCAACTCGGTGAATTACAGCCGCTCGCGGGGTGAGCTGATCGTGGATGTGAGAGCGGATAGCTATGATCGCCTGAGCGCATTGCGAAACGGGTTGGCAAACCAGGGCCTTGAGGCGAAGATCGGCTCTGTTGTTAACGAAGCGAGCGGTGCACGTGGCCGCCTGACGGTTTCAGGAGGCTAATGGTATGTTTTCCAGAATCAAGGATCAGCCAGTGGTCGGCAAACTCATCGCGCAATACGACCAGTTGCCCCCGCGCGACCAGCAGGCTCTGGCGGTGCTCGCAATCGCGGTGTTTCTGGGCATTCTTTACGTTGCCGTCTGGCGCCCGGTTGCGGGCTTTTACGAGCACTCAGTGGCTGCGCGGGACAATGCCGGCGAATTGCTGGCCTGGATGCAGGCGAACGAACAGACGATCCGGCGTCTGGAAAGTTCCGGCGCCAATGCCCCGGCGGCGACTGCGGACAAACCCGGGGATGGTCGTGCCCTGATGGCGCTGGTGACCCGTTCCGCCGGTGAGGCGGGCCTGTCGCTTCAGCGATTTGAGCCCAGTGGAGATGTCGCCATTCGGGTCTGGCTTGAGAACGCGCCTTTTGCAGAGGTGGCGGCTTGGCTGGAGTTGCTGAATGGCAATCATGGTGTGGTAATTGACCAGGCCGCCATGGACAGGGCAAGTGAACCGGGGCGGGTATCCGTTCGTTTAACACTGGCCATCTGATTCTGAAAACGGTTTCCGGGCCTCCTTACCCGTAACTGACGCAGAAGAGGGACGCGATGAGTAACGGCAGCGACAACAAGAACACATCCGAACCAGCCATTGTTCGCCTGGACGAAACGGCGCGTAATGAAGCCAGGTCCATACTGTTCCACGCCTACCGGAATGAGCCGACATTCCAGTACCTGTTTGATCACCGGCGTCCCGGATATGCCCAACGGGTGCGGGCGACCATACGCGAACTGATTGATCTGTACTTCGAGCTCGGTCAGGATGCTATTGGCGTGATGGTGGACGATACGCTTGTTGCCGTTGCTTTCATCGGGAAACCTGAACTCCGGATGAACCTGGCTGAGCAGATCAGTTGGCGGATCCGTATGGTGCTGACGACCGGTTTCGCCTCTACTCGCCGGTACCTGGATTACCACGAGAAGATCGGTGACATGTTGCCTCAGCCACTGGCGCACCAACTGCCAATGATGGGCGTGAATCCCGAGTATCAGAATCGGGGTTACGGTCGTTTGTTGCTGAAAACGGTCGAAAAACTCTGCGCGGAAAACCCGCGGGGCAACGGACTGGTTCTGGTTACTGGCAACAGCCGCTACCTGCCATTTTACGAGTCGGAAGGTTTCCGAAGCCTGGGCAAGATCCAGCTCGGAGATTTCCAGGATCACGTTCTGTTCCGGGAAGTGCATCCGGAAAGCAAAACAGCCGCGCCAGGCCGTACCTGATTTTTAATTGTTAACGGGGGAAGCTGTGTCTGACCAGCAGGATTTTGATCTGATTGTTATCGGAGCCGGCTCCGGCGGTGTTCGACTTGCCCGTATGTCGGCGCAACGAGGCGCCCGCGTTGCCGTGGTGGAATCACGGTACCTGGGAGGCACCTGTGTCAACGTGGGGTGCGTACCCAAGAAGCTGTTTGTATACGGTGCCCACGTTCACGATGAGCTGGAAGACGCGGCTGGTTATGGCTGGAAGGTCCCGCTTGATGACGTCCGTTTTGACTGGCCCAGACTGGTCGCCAACAAGAACGCCGAGATTGAGCGCCTGAACGGCATTTACCGCCGGCTGCTTGAGAGTACCGGGGTTACGATTATCGAAGGCACTGCCACTCTGTCTGATGCCCATACGGTGGTGGTCGGCGACACGTCATATACGGCGAAACACATTACCGTGGCCACCGGCAGCTGGCCGGTGGTTCCGGACGTACCCGGTAAAGAGTGCATTCTTACCTCCAACGAGATGTTCTACCTGCCGCAACTGCCAAAACAGGCAGTCGTCTGGGGCGGTGGTTACATTGCCGTTGAGTTTGCCGGCATTCTGGCCGGGCTGGGTGTTGAGACCACGTTGTTGTATCGCGGCGATCTGTTCCTGCGAGGGTTTGATGGTGATGTCCGCCGGTTCACGGAAAACGAAATGCGCAAGAAGGGTGTCATCCTGAAGTATGGCGTCACGATTGAATCCGTTGACGCTGAAAATGCCCATTACCGGGTGCAGCTCAGTAACGGTGAAGTCATGGAAACCGGCCTGGTGATGGCCGCAACGGGCCGGCGGGCCCTGGTCGACGGGTTGGGGCTGACCGATCTGGGCGTCCAGCTGAGCGCGTCCGGGTATGTGGTTGTGGATGACCATTTCCAGACCGCCGTCCCCTCAATTACGGCACTCGGTGACGTGATTGGCACTCCGCAGCTCACGCCTGTGGCCCTGGCGCAAGGCATGGTGCTGTCCAGGCGACTGTTCGGTGACGGCCAGGGCGAAATGGATTATTCCGCCATACCCACCGCTGTGTTCTGCCAGCCCAGCATCGGTACGGTTGGCCTGACCGAGGAGGAGGCCCGCGAAGCAGGGCACCGCCTGCGGATTTATCGCTCTGAATTCCGGCCGATGAAATACACCCTCAGCGGACGGGATGAACGCAGCCTGATGAAACTGGTGGTGGACGATGAAAATGACAGGGTGTTGGGGGCCCATATGGTCGGGCCGGATGCCGGCGAGATAACCCAGGGCCTCGCCATTGCCATCAAGGCCGGTGCCACCAAGGCGCAGTTTGATTCCACGCTGGGTATTCATCCGACATCGGCGGAAGAGTTCGTCACCATGAGAGAGCCGGTGGCCTGAACCGGCCCTGAATCACCGAAAGGCGCCCGCACAAGGGCGCCAACCACCTCAAAGCTGTATCCAGCGGCCCAGTACTTCGCGCAGATTTTCCTTTCGGACCGGTTTGGCCAGGTAGTCATTCATTCCGCTGTCAAGGCAGCTTTTTTCCGTGCCTGGCAGCACATCCGCCGTCAGCGCAATGATGGGAGTGCCGGTCTGGCCGTTGCTCTGTTCCCATTCCCGGATATAACGCGTGGCTTCATAGCCATCCATAACAGGCATCTGGCAGTCCATCAGAATGATGTCATAGCCCGTGTGATTGGTGGTGACCTTCTCCAGGGCTTCCTCGCCATTGCTGGCGGAGTCCGTCTGGAAGCCCAACCGGCTGAGCATGGCGGTGGCCACGCGTTGGTTCACGGGATTGTCCTCCACCACCAGGGCGTGGCGGGTGCCGTTGATGGCTTCCCGTGGCGGTGGGCCGGAGGGGTCGGGCTGGCTGGTGGCGTTTGCCAGCTCAAAGGGCAGCTCGAACCGGAACGAGGAACCTTTGCCGAGGTCGGTGTCAACCTGAATGTGGCCGCCCATCAGTTCCACCAGGCATTGCACCAGGGACAGGCCCAGCCCGGTACCTCCGTGCAGCCGGGCGTTTCCGCTATCAAGTTGTTCAAAGGAATTAAAAATGTCGTGCAGGCGCTCCACCGGAATGCCGGACCCGGAGTCGCTGACTGAGCAGTTCAGGATGACGCAGTTGTCTTCAAGGCAGAAGCAGCCGGCCTGAATATTGATAAAGCCATCACTGGTAAACTTGATGGCATTGTCCACCAGCCCGGCGAGCACCTGCCGAAGGCGCGCGGCGTCACCGGTTACCAGTGGGGTCTCGGGCCAATCGCCGTAAAATGTGAGATTCAGAGCCAGCCCCTGTTGCTCGGCCACATGCCGGTAGGTGGCGGTGCAGTTCGAGATGAGTTGTCTGAGGTCAAACTTCTGGCTCTCCAGCTTGAGAGTTCCGCTGTCCATGCGGGAGTAATCGAGGATGTCGCCGATAACGGTCAGCAGATCGTCCATGGACTGGCGGGCCGTGGTGAGGTAGTCGCGCTGGCGGTTGCTGAGTGGTTCTTCCTGGACAAGGTCAATCATGCCCAGCACACCATTGAGTGGTGTACGTAGCTCATGGCTCATTGTTGCAAGAAACTCGGATTTCGCCTGATTTGCCGTTTCCGCCCTTTCACGAGCACTTTCAGACGCCGCCAGGGTCTGATCCCGGGCGGTCTGCAGGCCGGCCAGGTGGTTTGCGAGCTGATTCAGTTGTTCTTCAATTGCAACAACTTCCCGGGATGTCTGATGGGTATTCAACGGCCGTTCCTGGTAATCGCCAGCGGTCAGCTTGCTGATCCGGCCTGCCAGATCCCGGATCGGAGAGAGAATCGTGGTCAGGAAATGGTTGATGATCAGGATGGTGAACAAAAGCAACGCCACACCAACAGCAGTGGATGTCCAGAGGATGTCCTGGCGACGTTCCGCCAGGACATCCGTGCCGACACCGACCTGTACTGTTCCCAATCGCAGCGAGCCGGAACCAAAGCCATAGTCCGGTTCAAACCACTCCGCAGTGCGCTCAGACCCCAGTTCCAGAGGTTGCTGGAGAATTTCTGCCTCAAAAACCTGATAGCGTTCCGGGTTCTCCTGCGGATTCACCGGTCCTTGGGCAACGAAGCCAATCTGCTCGCCCAGAACATCCGATACCCGAATCCAGCCCGCCCTGCTGCGGCGCAGGGATTGCGAGAGAATCTGGTCCAGAGCCGGGGTATTGCCGGATACAACCGCGTACTCCAGAGCCGGAGCCAGACTGTCTGCCAGCATCTGGCTGCTGTCCGACAAGTCGCGGCGGGCATCCTCCAGCCGGGCCGATGTGAAAAACACCATAAGCACGAGGAACATGGTAACGGCGGGCAGAGCCCCAAGGAGCAACAGCTTGCGGGATAACGGGCGCTGCAGTGCGGGTGTATTACTCATCAGCCGCCTCCCCGTTGACGGTCAGTTGTCGATCCACCCGGGCAGCAATGTCCTCCCGGCTGGGCAATGGGATGTTCAGGGAACGCGCGACCTGTCTGTTGATTTCTACCCGGAACTGCTCCGGGTAAGAGGGCGGAGGGAACTCTCCTGTCTCAAAGTAGGTGTCCAGAAATTGGCTGGCCAACTGAACCATCTCGTGAAAGGGTGCATAACTGGATGCCAGTGAACCCGCTTTCACATAGGCCTGGGTTGGTCCGATGACAATCCGGTTGCGGCGGTAGGCGGTTAGCAGAATGTGTTTGATGGTCCTCGGGTTGTAAATTGCGCTGTCCGGCGCGGCGAGGAGGAAATCACCGTAGCCCAGGGCACGAACAAGTGTTGGAATCAGCTTGTCGCTGCTCTCGACCAGAAAAATTCTGGCCGACATGCCGTAGGCCGGCAGCTTATCAATCAGTGGTTCATAGAGTTCCACCGAGTCGGCGGTTGCCAGCAGGGCAATCCTGGTCGCATGGGGCAGGATTGCCTTTCCTGTCAGTGCCTGGCGGATCAGGGGGACATCGTAAAGAATGCCGGAAACCCGGCCCGGCGAGCGGTCGGCAAAGGCGTCCAGAAACGACCTGTCTACGAGCATGGCCAGTATTGGCACGTTCCGGTTGGCCTGTCGAATCCGTGAAAAGGCGGAGGGGCCAATAGTGATGACTGGCTCCTCCCCGATCATCGGAATCTGGTCATCGGTTATCGGGCGCAGGTTGACGCCTTCGCCCATTTGCGACTGAAGTAAGCCGGTCAAATGCTGGTCCAGGGCGCCATTGCCGGAGCCGGCGAGAAAGACGGTTCGCCCGGCGGCTTCCTCCTGGGCAAAAGCCGAGAGGCAAAATGCCCAGATCAGCAGGCCGAAGCAAAGCCGGAGCACCAGTCTTCGGACCGGCGCTCGGTTCCGCGTTTCAAAAAAACTGTTTGATGTGTGCCTCATACCGTCCAGGGTCAGATGCTGTCCATAATAGGTGCTCAGAAGCGAATCCCAGCCTCAACAAAGAACTGGTTGTGATCCTCAATCCGGTTGTCGGGGCTCATCCAGGCCTGAAGATCAAGATAATGCTGGATCGTCAAAGCCAGCAAATAGCTGTAGTCCGGCCCGTCAACGCGCCTGGCGAGGCGAAAATCCGCGCGCTCGAAGCGAGTCTCCCGGACTTCGTTAGTCCAGTAATAGGATACCGATGACTGTAACTCGAATGGCAGCTCCTGTATCCAGGCAATGCTACCCGAGTGACGGGCGGACAGCCGGGAAAGCAGGCCGACCACATATCTCTGGTCCTTGGGCGAGAGGGCGTCAGGATCACCGGTATAATACCCTTCCTGGTCCAGGTAAGCATAAGTGGCTCGCAGCATGGTGCCCGGGAATGTGAGTGAGGTCTCAAGTTCGACCCCTTCCTGCTTCATGGCAACGTTGTTAGCGATGAACCACTCTTCTTCGTTAATGACCCCGCTGATCATGTCCCGAAAATCATCGTTGAAATACCGGATCTCCGTGGACAGGATTGCCTGCTCCAGCCGGAACTGGCCAAAATAGCTGATTTCACGGGAGGTGATCCACTCCTCATCGAGATCTTCTCCATAGGTGGAGGTGCTGCTATCCACCAGATTCTCAACCAGCAGGCGGGTGCCCTCGAGCGCTTCGAAAGGGGGGCGCACATTGGCCGGCCGGTAGGACCAGTCGGGGGACTGTTCAAAAGCATCCGGTGTACGCACAGCCCGGGAGAAGACAAACCTCAGGGCATGGTTGTTGTTCAGAATAAAATTGGATGCGATCCTCGGAGAAAAATAGCCCTCGTCGGTCGTAGAGGTTCGTTCCCAGTTTCCGCCCGCGTTCAGGGTCAGCCAATGGCTCGGTGAGTATTCCAGGTTGGCGAACAGCCGGCTCTGATAAGTACTGCCTTTGCCATTGAAGAAGGTTTCCGAGTCGTAGCCGTCGTTTCGGTAGCCCAGACCGGACACCAGTTTCAGGCCTGGATTGAAGATGATGGTGTCCTGAAACTCGAATTCATGACGGGATTCCTCGATATCCTCATTCAGGTCTGCGATGAGCGGAGAGGTCTGGGAAGGGAGCGGCACTCCCGGAGGAAACAGGTCCGCCAAAAAATCCGGAGCAGTTGGCGGGGCCTCTCCCGGTTCCGGTAGTTCGGGGATTCTGACAGACCAGCGTTGACGGCGCTGCTGAACCTGGTGGCTGGCCTGGATGTGATAAAAGTGATTGGAGGAGGTGGCGCCATTGAACTGAACCTGCAGGTAGTAGTCATCGGCCATAATATCGGGGGATGTTGTTGCGCCGAACTTACCGGATCTGTCAGCATCCTCTTCGTTGATGCCATCTGTCACGCCGGCACGGACATCCACGGAGTGGCGGCTGTCGATGTTTATAATGCTGTCAAAGTTGAAGTTGTTGACATTGTTGCCATCGTGAAAAGGGGTTACTCCATCCCTGGTGGTGTCGAAACCATCTGATTTGCGCTTTTCGTAAGAAAGCCGCCAGCTACCGGCCTGGCTGGCGTCGCCGACGGAGGTAAAGGTCCTGACAAAGCCCCGGGAGCCTGCGGCTGCATACGCTTCCACGCCAGCGGTGTCCTGGGGTGAGCGCGTGATTATATTGATACTGCCCAGGAAGGCGTTGATACCATCCGCGGCGGAGTTAGGACCACGGCTCACCTCGATCCGTTCTATGTTTTCCAGGGCCACCGGCATGGTGATCCAGTCAACGTCTGCCAGGCTGACCCGATAAGCCGTGCGGCCATCGATCTGAACCTGCATCCGTCGTTGTTCGTACTGGGAAGTTCCGTGATAGGCGGCGACCGGGTTGTTGCTGCCATAGGCACCAACGACCATGCCAGGAACCAGCCGGAAGGCTTCAACCAGATTCATGATGCCCAGGTCGCGAATCATGTCGCCGGTGAGGACGGTGGTTGTGCCGGGCACCCGAAGTTTTGACTGTCGTAATCGTGTTGTTGTCAGAACCTCGGGTATCTCGGTTTGCACGCCCTCAAGGGCGAGCAGGCCGGGCATGAGATCAGATGTGGAGGATTGGCCGAATCCTGTCGAAGGCAACAACGCACTGGCAATCACAGTGGTGCTGATGCAGGTCAGGAAAAGGCGGCCCTTTTTGACTCCTGCCGTTTTTGTCGCTTGGTGCATGGTTGACGTTCTATAATCTGCCGATAAATAAGGTTGGTACGATTTTATAGTGGTTAGTACCTATCGTAGGTTAGTGCCTATCGTAGGGCACTGCGGTCTTTTTGTCTCTCTAAAATGTAATGAATGCCAGAGCCGGGAGTTACAGCTGTATGAATTGTTGGGAAATCCTCGGAATTGAACCGACCGGTGATCGCCAGCGGATCCAGGATGCGTATGAGCAACAGCTAAAATTTGCCTCGGATGCCGAAGCCCGGCGCCTCGAACAGGCGCTTCGGGAGGCATTGGGTGATGCTCCGGAGCCAGCGGGGGAAGAGTCGGTAGCCGTTCGGCGGCAGGAGCCGGACCGGGGCGGGGATGAGGTGGCTGCTCGTCCACTTGATGCCAGCGACGGCCAGGTTGTCCGTGAGGTGGTTATCCAGGTCAAGGCACTGTTGAACGACGCCTCCCGGAGCAAGGACGTCGGTATCTGGAAGGCGATTCTTAATGAACCGCCGGCGGATCAGACGCCACTGCGCCGGGAGATCGGCCGGCAACTCGAGCCGCAGTTGCGCCCAATGGCTGAGAATGGCACGTTTCCGGCTCCTGTGGCCCAGTTTCTCCGGGACTGGTTTAACTGGTTCAGCATAAAGCAGGTTCAGGGTCTGCCGGATGAGCGCAATTACCCAGAAAGGGAGATGGCGCAGGCGCAGGCGGATGAGCCACCTCAGATGGTCAATTTCTGGCCTGCGGTCATCGGCTGGATTGTGGGTCTGGTCATTCTTGCCACGCTCTTTGGAGAAATGGGTGGCGGTTAAAACCGTGGCCCCGGCTATTCCTTTGTTTCTGCATTGGCCTGTTCAATTTTCTCACGGTATTTCTGCGCAAGAATGGCTCCGACGATCACCTGGATCTGGTTGTAGGCCATGATCGGTAATACAATCATCCCGAAGCCCGGGTGGCCGGAGAACAATACCTTCGCCATGGGTAACCCTGATGCCAGACTCTTCTTGGAACCGCAAAACACCACGGCTGCCTCGTCTTCGAGGCTGAAGCCGAATCGCCGCACCAGAAACCGCGCAAACACCATAAACAGCAGGAGCAGGCCCAGGCACAAGGCGATAGCGAACAGGATCGCCTGCAATGGCAGTTTCTGCCACAGCCCGCTTTCCACCGAGAAGGAAAACGCCGAGTAGACAATCAGCCAGATCACACACTTATCGTAACGCGCCATCAGGTTTTCGTTCCGCGCCAGGTAACCGCCCAGCCAGGGCCGCATGGCATGGCCAGCCATGAAGGGGAGCAGCAGTTGCAGGAGAATGCCTTTCAGCGCTTCGGCCACCGAAAAGTCTCCACCACCCGAGGTGCTTACCAACAGCAGAAGCAGGAAGGGGGTCAGCATCATGCCGAAGACATTGGAGGCGGCGGCGCTGCAGATGGCCGCGGGCACGTTGCCCCGGGCCATGGCCGTGTAGGCGATGGAAGAGGAGACCGCTGATGGCAACACACCCAGATACAGGAACCCCAGGCCCAGATCTTTCGGCATCCAGGACGGCACAACGTCGCTCAGTCCGTTGATGGGCAACACCGCCAGCGGGAAAAAAATGAACGTGAGCGAGGTGATCAGAATGTGCAGGCGCCAGTGGGTGGCCCCGGAAACAATCTGCTCACGGGACAGCGCGGCACCGTGGAAGAAGAAGAGCAGGGCGACGGCCACGGTGCCGGTGGTCGCCAGCATGTCTCCGGCCCGGCCCGTGGCGGGCAGAAACGTTGCCAGAACAATGGCGCCGAGCAGGAGCAGGGTGAAGGTATCAATCCTGAATTTCATATCTCAGGGCTCCTGCCGCTTGAGCGCCTGAAGGCTGGGTTTCAATAATTCCCTGGCAAGGTTCTCCGCCCTGGTTTCATCCTGCCGACGGACCGCGGCCAGCAGAAGTTCGTGGTCCTCCTGGGAGGGCTCCGGCAGATCGGTATTGGTTTCGGTCTGCTCGATGGTTTGGCCGACGGCGTGGGAGAAGTAATCGTACAGCTCAGCCAGCGCGGGGTTATGGGAGGCCGCCACCAGGGCGTGGTGGAAGGCTTCATCATGGCGGATGCGGCTTTGCAGGTCGTCCCCGGCTTTGGCCCGCGCGTCGAGGGCGCTGGTCATGTTTCGCAGATCCTGGTCTGTGCGCCTTGCCGCAGCCAGCTTGGCGGCTTCGGTTTCCAGCATAATGCGCACTTCCAGCTGATCCGCCAACTGGGTACGGGCTATCCTGCGAAGTGTTTCGCCGGCGTCCCGGGTGGCGCGCACGTAGGTGCCATCCCCCTGGCGGGTTTCCAGCATTCCCACATGCACCAACACCCGGACCGCTTCACGGACAGTATTCCGGCTTACCCCGAGAGCGTCTGATAATTCCGATTCCACCGGCAGACGATGGCCAACCGGCCAGTCGTCTCTTTCGATGGCATTTCGAAGGTTTTCTATGGCGGTTTCCACCAGCGAGCCTTTGCGGATACGTTCTAGCATATGTTTATCATCCCTCAAACCGATGAACCGATCATCCTATGAATTTGCGAAAGCTTCAAGCATTGATGAAGGTTTTGCCTCAGGCAGGTGGCTCAGAGGGATAAATAAACTGATAGTCCGCGGTATCCACCCGTCGCGTCGCGAACCGGTAGGTAAAGGTAAACCCCGGCCAGTTAACGGTATTCCGGCCATTGGCGTCGAGGTACCAGGAACTGCACCCGGAGTTCCAGACACTGTGCTCAAGCCCCTCCTGAACAACATGGGTAAACCGGTCCTGCCGGTCCTGGCGGACGTCCATGGCGGAGCCGGGGTATTTCCCGAGCGCATCCAGGCAATCGAGCACATAACGGAACTGGGACTCCAGCATATACAGGATGGAGTTGTGGGCCAGGTTGGTGTTGGGGCCATACAGCATGAACAGATTGGGAAAGCCGCTGACGGTGATGCCTTTGAAGGCGGCTGCACCGTTCTGCCAGGCGTCGTTCAGGGTCTTTCCGCGCCGGCCGGCTATCCGCATGGGGGAGAGGAATTCCGAGGCCCGGAAACCAGTCCCGCAGATGATGGCATCCACTGGATGGTGGTGGCCGCCCTGGGTAACCACACCGGTTTCATCAATATGGTCAATGGGGTCGGTCACCAGATTTACATTCGGCCGGTTAATGGACGGGTACCAGTCGTTGGAAATCAGAATGCGTTTACAGCCGATTTGGTAGTCGGGGAGGATGCGTTTCAGTTTTGCGGGATCGGTAACCTGTTTCCTCGCTTCCCGTTTTACCCGGTTGGCATGGAACTCCAGCAATCCGCTGAATTTGGTGAATGCCAGGGCCCGGCTCTCGTTTTTCCAGTAGATCAGATAGCGGTAGATCCGGTCCCAGACCGGGATCTTCTGGAACAAGGCCTGTTCCCAGGGTTTGAAGGGGCGATCCGGCTTGGGCAGCACCCAGGCAGCAGAGCGCTGGAACAGATCCAGCTGTTTCACCCTGGGTGCAATCTCCGGCACAAACTGGATGGCACTCGCGCCAGTACCGATAACCGCTACCCGCTTGCCCGTCAGATCGTAGTCATGGTCCCAGCGGGCTGAATGGAACATCTTGCCTTTGAAACGCTCAAGGCCATCGAGTTTTGGCCAGGCGGGCTGATTTAACTGGCCTGTTGCCGTGATCAGCACGCTTGCCGTCAACCGCTCTCCGGTGGCCAGGGTAAGGGTCCATTGGTTGTTGCTGTCATCAAAAGCCGCGTTCTGCACTTCCGAATTCAAACGGATGTGGTCGGCCAGCCGGTATTTGACAACACAGTGTTCCATGTAGCCGAGGATTTCCCGTTGCAGGCCAAACTTTCTGGACCAGTCGTGCTTGGGTTCAAAGGAGTAGGAGTAGAAGTGGGACTGCACATCGCAGGCCGCGCCAGGGTAGGTATTGTCGCGCCAGGTGCCACCCACCCGGTTTGCCTTCTCCAGCAGTGTCAGGTTGGTGTAGCCCGCCAGCGTCAGCTTTATGGCCATTCCGAGGCCGCCGAAACCGGCGCCAATGATCAGAATGGACGGGCGTTCACGTTCACTGGGCTGGGTCATTGAGGGCTGTCCGTCGTTATTATTGTGGCCTTTCGGGATCAGTATACGGTTCTATGCGGCTCCGATGGATGACTTTTTTGGCCAGACTGGCTAGTCAGAATGATCAACCGGTGGTCGGGCAAGAAAATTATCAGACGTCTGCAAGAGCAGTTCCCGGAGTGCAGGGGACTCGAACTGGCGCCGGATGCTGATGGCGTAGAATTCCTCGAAGACGCCGGGCAGGGCGCCATAATCCGACAGGGCGCCGCTTTTAAGTTCGTCCCGCACCACCACTGGCGGCATGATGGCAAAGTGCCCGGTGTCCCGTGTCAGCAGTCGCATCATGGCCATGTCGTCCACTTCTGCGGCAATGCGCGGGCGCAGCCTGTGGTATTCGCAAAGCTGATCAAAAGCCTGGCGTATGTTGTTGTCCGGGCCCGGAACAATCAGGCTCCGGTGTCTGAGCATCTCAGGAAACTCTCTCTGAATCTCCAGGCCCGTCGGGCCAATGATGCTTACCGGCTGTTTGGCGATCAGACGGGAGCGCCAGGGGTTCTGCTCATCCCCCTGCACTGTCTGATTGGCAAGAATCAGGTCCAGTCGATGGGCTGAAAGACGCCGCAGCAATTCATCAATGTGGCTGCTTTGCAGGCTAAGCTCCAGATCCTCCCGATTCAGCAAGGGTTGCAGAAAACCCTCCTGAAAGTTCCGTGACAGGGTCGCGACGGCACCAATGCGGAGGATTTCCCGGTTCGGCTGCGCGCCTGAGGCAAACAGGGCCGACAGCTCCTCACCTTGCCGGAAGATTTCTTCGGCATAGGAGAACGCCATGCGTCCCGCCTCGGACAGCTTGAGTCGGCGCCCCTCCCGAATGAACAGGTCATGGCCGAGGCTTTCCTCCAGTTTCCGGATCTGCCCTGACAGGGCGGACTGGGAAATATGCAGGGAGTCTGCTGCCCGGGTGAGGTGGCCGGTACGGGCAACTTTCCAGAAATAATACAGGTGGTGGTAATTGAGCTTCATCGTCAACTGTTCTTAAAAACAGAATGAACTGATCAGTATAAACCATTTTTTATATCATTCGAGCAAGGGCACAGTACTCCCGAAAGGTTCCGCCAAACAGAAGGTTTGTCCCTATGAATCCCATCGCTGAATTTTCTTCGTTATTGGTAATGGCCATCTGGCTGATGCTGCCGGTGGCTCTTTTTGCCCTGGCCGGATTGAGCGGTTGGCTGAAAAGCCCTCTGAAGCTGAATCACTGCTGGCGCATTGCCGGCTGGCTGATGGTGCTCTCAATGGCTTCGTCTTTACTGGTTGCAACCTTGCTTGTCGTCCAGTCCGTGGTCGTTGGCGACAGCAACACCCTGGCCACCCTCGGCAGTCACTTTGGCCTGTACCCGGATGGCATCGCCGTCTGGATGGCCCTGATGGTGGCGTTCGTTGGGTGGGTGATTCTGCGGTATGCGAACAACTATCTCAGCCAGGATCCCGGCCGTGATCGCTTCCTCCCCTGGTTCCTGGTGACCATCGCCTCGGTTCTGGTTCTGGTCTTCACCAATAACCTGCTGGTTCTGGCGGGCGCCTGGATGGGTGTCAGCCTGGCCCTGCACCACCTCCTTACACTTTACCAGGACCGGCCACAGGCTCGAATGGCAGCCGTTCAGAAGTTTATCGTCAGTCGCGCCGGTGATGTTCTGGTGATGTCCGGCGTGGTGTTGCTGTATCTGCACTACGGCACCTTCTACCTGCCAGAAATGGTGGCGAGTGAGACGGCCCGTGCAGGCGGTTCGCTGGCGCTGACCATGGCCTCGGTGGCCCTGGCCCTGGCGGCCATTCTCAAGTGTGCCCAGGTTCCCTTCCATGGCTGGCTTATCCGGGTGATGGAGGCACCGACCCCGGTTTCCGCACTGTTGCATGCCGGCGTGATCAACCTCGGCGGATTTCTGTGGCTGCGGCTGTTCCCGGTCTTCGACGGATTCACCGCCGGACACCTGATACTGCTGGTGATTGGCGGCCTCACAGCGGTCGTTGCGGTTCTCACCATGATGACCCAGTACTCGGTGAAGCATGCTCTGGCCTGGTCCACCTGTGCGCAGATGGGGTTCATGCTGTTTGAAATCGGCATGGGAGCCTACACGCTGGCGCTGCTGCATCTGTTGGCTCACTCGCTTTATAAGGCCCACTCCTTCCTGGCCTCCGGGCGGACGGTCGTGGTGTCGGCGGCGGGTGGTTTTGCCGAGTCTTCAGTGACCAACCGGCTGTTCTGGGCAGGCTCTACCGGCCTGGTTGCAACCCTGATTCTGTTCCAGGCTCCCTGGATTGTGGAGCACAACGCGATTTTCGGAGCACTGCTTGTGCTGGCGGTGGCGGCTGCGGCGATGGGTATACCGGCCGGCGCAACGGCTGCAGTCAAATTCTGGCTGGCAGGTATGGCAGTGTTGCTGGTTCCGGTCTATTCACTGCTCCATAGGTTGGTAGGGCCTGCTGTACCCGTGCATGAGGGGTTTGCCGTTCCTGCGGTCGGGTACGCACTGGGGGCAGCAATGATCGCGTTGCTGGCCGCGTGTTCGCTGTTGATTGTTCTGGGCGCCCGTTTCCGGGTAACCCGGGTGCTCGGCGCCCACTTCCGGCAAGGGCTCTACCTCGACCTGCCGTTTGACCGGCTGACCCGCAGGCTGGCGGCAGACGCGCTGAGAGTGCCGTCAATGTTTCGTAGACTTCCCCATCATCCGTTCAGACTGGAGGAAAGATCATGACCAATTTACCGGTGCCGCAGTTGCAGGTAATGGAGGATGGTTGGCGCGAGTCTTTCCGCAAGGCCTGTAATCTGATTGCGCCAGTGTGGCCGCTGGATCAGTGGATTGCGGTCAACCCTTTCTGGGGCCTGAGGCACAGTACGGCGGCGGAAGCAGACCGGCTCCTGCACGAGCGGGGCGGGATCAGTTTGCTGATGCCCCTGGAGTATTACCGAGAGGCCTGGGAGGGTGGCCGGATTCGGGAAGAGGATCTCAGGGCGAGTATCGAGGAGTTTGGCAACGAGCGGTGTCTTTCGGATTATCTGGCCTGGCCTGGCCATCCGAACACCTCTGCTCCCGCGCAGGGCTCGATTCCTGGCACGTTTCCTGGAGGCTCGGAAAATTTCGCAGACAATAGTGAGGAGAGCCTGGCTGAAGTTGTTTGTGATCAGGTTTCGAAAACCTGTGGCGCTTTTTTTGACCAGCGCCAGGGCCGTTGGCCTGCGACCCGAGGCGAATGCGACACGGGTTTGTTCGGATTCTGGCTCGAGTCGGTTCGTGAGGATCGTTCCCTCGATTTCAGAACCGGTCTGGCCGGTGCCCGGGCGTTTTTCAACACCGTACCGGACACCATGGATGAGGCCATTGAAGAATCAATCAAGGCCATCAGGGTTTCGGGTCAGGAGCTGGAGGCCCTGTTCCACAGTCTGTTGCTACGGGTGAACGGCTGGGCGTCCTGGTGCCGTGGAGAGGACTGGCGTGCCGGCCTGGAAGGGGCATCGTCTGATCGCTGCGCAGAACTGCTGGCCATCATGTTGGTCTGGGAGTCGCTCGGCGCTGGCTTTGCCTCGCCCACCCAGAAAGCCCAATGGCAGGAACACAGAGCCTGGGCACGGCGTGCAGGCGACCGGAACAGACTCTGGGTGTGGCAGCGTGCGTTTGAGCTTGGTTATCAGCGCGCTCTTTGGCAGGCGCTTGGGTTCGGGCAACCGGCCGAGCCGGTTGCGGTTCCAAGCGACGAGACGCCGCAAGCCCAGGCCGTCTTCTGTATCGATGTGCGGTCTGAAGTAATGCGCCGGCACCTGGAAGAGGTCTACCCCGGAGTTCAGACGCTCGGTTTTGCGGGCTTTTTCGGAATGCCCATTGCGCACCAGCAGCACGGGCCTTTCGCGCCGGTCCGACGCCTGCCGGGGCTGTTGTCAGCGCCATACCGGTTAATCGATACCAAAGGCAGCTTACGGGAAGACTTTGCTGAAAACAGGGCATCGGATCAGAAAGAAATTGTCCGGGAATCGGTGAGAAAGGCGAAATACAGCAGCCTCTCCACATTCACCATGGTGGAAACAACCGGGCTCGCCTGGGCCTGGAAACTGCTTAAGGACAGCTTGAAGCGTGGCCAGCACAGCAATGATGAGCATTGTGTTGAAGGGCGACTGGTTCATAGCCATGGCGGCGATCCTCTTTCCGATGCGGAAAAGGTAACCCTGGTAGAAAACATGCTCCGGGGCATGTCCTTAACCGGCGGCTTTGCGCCCTTGCTGGTGTTTGTTGGCCATGGCAGTCATACCGATAACAACCCGAACCAGGCCGGACTGGATTGCGGCGCCTGCGGCGGCCAGAGTGGCGGCGTCAATGCGCGCCTTGCCGCCCGCCTGGTCAACGAACCCCAAATCCGGGCAGGGCTGGCCGCCCGGGGTATAAGAATCCCCGACTATACCTGGGCCGTGGCTGCCGAACATTGCACGGCCACCGACAAGGTAACCATTGCTGACCGCCACCTGATTCCGGATTCCCACGTTCACAAGCTGGCGGATCTGGAGGCGGGGTTTGAGAAGGCGGGCGTTCGGGTTCGCAAGGAGCGGGCAACGCCACTGAAACTGAATGGGCTGGGGGATGACCAGTTGAAAGAAGCCATGGAGACAAGGACCAGAGACTGGTCGGAGGTGCGTCCGGAGTGGGGGTTGGCCAACAATGCCGCCATCATCTTTGCCAGGCGGACAAGAACCCGCGGCAGGAATCTTTCCGGCCGGGTATTCCTGCACGACTATGATCCCGCCCTGGATGCCGATGGCAGCCTGCTGGAAGGGCTGCTCGCCGCACCGATGATCGTAGCCAACTGGATTAACCTTCAGTACTTTGCTTCGGTAACGGTTCCGGACGTCTACGGCTCAGGGAACAAACTGCTTCATTCGGTCGTTGGTGGCAATGTGGGGGTGGTAGAGGGCAATGGGTCGCACCTGAGAATCGGCCTGCCCCTGCAATCGGTGCACGACGGAACCTTCTGGCGCCACGAACCGGTTCGGCTGACGGTGCTGATTGATGCTCCGGCACAGCGGATAGAGTCGGTGATTCATTGCCAGCCAGACGTGGCGGCCCTGGTGCAGAACCAGTGGGTCTGCCTGTGCCGGATGTCTGAGAATGGGGTAGAGCAATACGAGAAGGGGGTGTGGAGAAGCGTAGCGTGAGTCAGGGCGGCCTTTACCGGCCGCCCTGACTCTTATTCCTGCTCCGCGTTAAGAAGGTCAGGCTTTTTGAGCGATTTCTGAAACAGATCCTTCTGTTCAGCGATAGCCATGGCGCAGCGTTCGGCCAGGTCATCGCCAAGGCCTTCAACCTTGCGTCTGAGAAATACCTGAATTTCCTCAGCCAGCTCCAGGACCTTGTCCCGGGCATCGGCTTCGGCTTTTGAGGTGAACAGCATTGTGTCAGGATTTTTCAGTGCCATATCCAGGCCGTCCCTATCGGAAAAGTAGACTGCTTGTACTGCCATGGTCATTCCTCGCAGTGAGCGTTAGTGGTACTGTATAAAAACACAGTCTATCCGACCGGGGGCTGCCAACACAATGGCAATTGGGCTTCAGCGATAGCCGAAGCCCGGAAAGACAGGGTACGGGAAGGGAAAATCAGTATCTCAGCAGTGCGGAACCCCAGGTGAATCCGCCACCGAAAGCCTCCAGCAGGATCACCTCATCGCGCTTGATTCGCCCGTCGCGCACAGCGACATCCAGGGCAAGGGGGATCGAAGCCGCAGAGGTGTTGCCATGCTGATCGACGGTAACCACAACCTGGTCCATGGACATATTCAGTTTTCGGGCAGTCGCCGAGATGATTCGAAGATTGGCCTGGTGGGGCACCAGCCAGTCAATATCCGATTTCTGCATTTGGTTGGCTTCGAGGGTTTCGTCGACAATCTTGCCGAGCGTGTTCACCGCCACCTTGAACACTTCGTTACCCTTCATCTCCACAAACGCGCGCCCGGCTTTTACCTGGTCATAACCATCCGCAATACCGCAGGGCACATGAAGCAATTCTTCATACTGGCCATCGGCGTGGATGTGCGTGGAGAGAATGCCGGTTTCGTCATCGGCTTCCAGGATTACCGCACCGGCACCGTCCCCGAAGAGTACACAGGTGCCACGGTCTTCCCAGTTGATGATGCGGGAGAACACCTCAGCCCCGATGACGAGTGCCTTCTTGCTGCTGCCGGTTTTGATGAATTTTTCCGCCGTTGCCAATGCATAGACAAAACCGCTGCAGACTGCCTGAATATCGAAAGCGGGGCAGCCATGGATTCCCAGCCGGGCCTGTAGAATGCAGGCGGAGCTCGGGAAGATCTTGTCCGGGGTGGAGGTGGCGAACACAATCAGATCAATGTCTTCAGCGTTAATGCCAGCGGCGTCAATGGCGTTCCTCGCAGCTTGCTCGGCCAGGTCGACCGTGGTCTGCCCCTCAATGGCAATATGTCGTTGTTCGATTCCTGTGCGCTCGCGAATCCACTGGTCTGTGGTGTCGACCATTTTCTCAAGGTCTTTATTGGTAACGATATTGTCTGGCAGGTAAGAGCCGGTGCCGGTAATTCGTGCAAAGGTCATTCGCGAGTGTCCCGAAACATAACTGGTTTAACGTTCGTCCATGCTATACCCATGCAACCTCGTGGGTAATTAGCGATTTGTCAAAGAAGCCCAGAAACTGGCAGGCTCGTCTATGCTGAAGGTGATCACCTTTGATCGACACGATGCATAACTCTGCACAGAAGAGGAGGACAAGACGATGGGCATTTCCAGCCATGAGCTTCACAAAGAATTTCCCCAGTACAGCGACCTTATTGATGAACTCAAGAGCAACGATCCGAGGTTCGATGAAAAATTCCGGGAATACGCGGAGCTGGATCAGGAAATAGAGGGGTTGGAAAAGAGGGGTTCGCCCATTGGTGACGACAAACTGCATCGCATGAAACAGAAGCGTGCACAGCTTAAAGATAATCTTTACCAGGCGTTGCTTTCAAACGACAAGGCATCATGAAAACGTAATGAATGTGTAACCGGAATTTAACGAGAAAGCGCTCAGAGCCCTTGTTGCAACTTCGTCCACCTGGTTATGACAAGGGATCGCCGGTTGCTGAACGATGTCGGGTTTTCACCCGAACTGATTGAACAGAAACTGAGCACGCCTTTCTGGAAATTCTGATCCGGAAGAACTGACCGGCAATTGCACCGCTAACCTTCTGAGCTGGCGAGAAAATCATCAGTTCAGCGTTTTCGGAACTCAGTGTCCGGGCGCAGGGCTGACGTTCACACCAGCCAGCCAAAGAAGAAATCAAACAACGCACGGAAGAATCCGCCCCCGGTGCTACGCCGGGGCTCCTTCGCAGGCTGATTCGTTGCAGCAGGGTTGTCAGTGCCGGCAGTCTGTTCTGCGACTGTAACGTCGATTTCAGGCTCGATTTCAGGCTCAAGGGAGGCTGTACCTGTTGGCTCTGCTGGCAGTTGCTGTGCTGGTGAATCGTCTGCCTCCACGGCAACCACTGCAACAGCCGTTACAGGTTTTTTATTTGCTGGTGGTACGGAGTCGACGACTTTGGTCTCGGGTTCGGGGGCTGGCGCAGTTTTACTGGCCGACTCGGATACGACTGCCAAAATGGCCGTGGGGGCCGATAATGGAACTTCAGAAGGAGTTGAGGTTGCCTTTTTAACTAAATGACTATCAAAGATTTTGTCATCAGAATCGTCGATAGGTTCTGGTGGCTTACTTGCAGGCGCCTCAGCGGCGGCAGGAGGTTCTTCCGTTCCCGTTTCCTGGGGGGCTGAGACCAATTGTGCAGATGGTTCGGGCTTTGCCTCCCTTCGCGGCACCATTTTCACCACAGCTTGAGGCCGTGGCCGCAGGTTGAGTTCCGATAAGCCCAGTGCAGCCATAGCGTCTTCACGGCTGGCGACAGCATTGCTGTTGACTGTTGTCTTGGCGGTGGTGTGTATACCCAACGCCTTCAGGGTTTGCGAATCCAAGTCACCGTTGGTGGGAAGGCCGGTTTTGTCCTGATAGTTCCGAACAGCGGCCCGCAACTTGTTGTCATACCAGCCGTCCGCACGCCCGATGTCATAGCCGGCGCCGTAAAGGGCATTTTCTGCTGAAAAAATAACATTCACCGGGTTCGCCGCATGGGCAACACTGAAGCCCGTGGCCGCCGTTAACAGGACAACGGCCTGAGTGCGAAAACCAGGAAACTGGCAATGGCGTGAGCGTTTCATGGCGGAATCCCTCCGGGCTGCCCGTATACGTTTACATTTCGTAACGTGAGCCCTGAAAGTATCAGCAATAACCGGGGCCGCCTATGACGCAGTTAACAACCGGAGTAATTAGTTGACCTGGAACCGGCGAACAAGGCTGTCCATTTCTTCGGCCATGCCTGCAAGCGCCTTGCTGGAATCGTTTACGTGAGAAATGTCTCCAGTCAGTTCGTCGATGGCGCCACTGCTGGCCTCGACATTCCGGGTCATTTCCGCGGCGGTCGCCCGTTGTTGTTCGGTGGCACTCGCAATCTGTGTGGTCATGTCCACAATCCGGTTCACTGCCGCCAGAATGTCCGACAGCGCTTCGCCGGACCTGCCAGCCTCGTCGCTGGCTTCCTCCGCCATCTGTCTGGCCTTGCTCATATCAACTACGGCCCCCGCGGCGCCACTCTGGAGGTTCGAAACAATCCGCTCAATATCAACCGTTGAATCCTGAACCCGCTTGGCGAGCCCCCGGACTTCATCCGCAACCACAGCGAATCCCCGGCCGGCTTCACCCGCCCGGGCCGCTTCAATGGCCGCGTTCAGGGCCAGGAGGTTGGTTTGCCCGGCGATGCTCTGTATCACTTCGAGGACACCACCGATTTCACCGGATTCCTGTTCCAGGCGCTGAATACGCAGGGAACCTTCCTGCACCTGTTCCGCAAGCCGGGTTACTGACTGGATTGCATTGGTCACGGTTGCCTGTCCCGAATCGGCCAGCCGTGCGGCCTGCCGGGCAGATTCGTCCGTGTCGTTGGTGTTTGAGGCAATCTCATCGGAGGTGGAAACCATTTCCTGCATCGCCGCCGATACCTGGGTAATCTGGTCTCTCTGCTGCTCGGAGTTTTTTGTCGTCCTGTCTGTAATGTCGGACAGGGACTCGGATTCGCTGGTCAAGCCCCGGGATGCGGTGGCAATCCTTGAGATTATGTCCTCAAGGGTTTCGAGAAACGAATTGACGGCTGATATGAAGTCCCCGATTTCATCCGGGCGTCCTTTGGTGAGTCGGGTTGAGACATTGCCACGATTGTTGCCAATGTCTTCCAGGTATCCGAGGATTTCTGCGCGGGCACGTTTCACACTGACGGCCATCATCCGACTAAGGAGGTAGGCAACCACCAGCCCCAGCACGACAGAGGTTGCGAAGGCGGCCATAATGAAGCGCAGAGCAGTGTCGGTTTTTGATTCCGCCTCGTCCGCCACGGCCTCCATCGCAACGAAAACCTTTTGTTCGAGCTCCCTCGCCAGTTGCGTAATTTCCGGGCCCAGAACATCGAGTTGTTCTGTTTTGGTTCGGTTCATGGCGCCTTGATGAAGCAAAAGACTGTTCACCGAGGCCTGATATTTCTCCAGTGCCTCAATGGCCGTATCGAGGTATTGGCGTATGAAACCGGGCACGGCATCCATATCGAGAAAGGAAAGCGCATCCGATACATCCTCCATGGCGTAACCCAGTGCTTTCTCGGAGGTTTCAGTGCCATCCGAAAAATATCGCTGGGTTGCCATTCTCATCAGGAGTGTGTCGTGGATCAGCTGCTCAAGCGTGACCCGGAGTGGGCTGCCCGGTTCCCGGTTGGTGATGCCGTCCATAGCCCTGCGCAATGCTTTGGAAGCAGCAGGGCCATACTGGTCCAGTTCTTCGGCAACAATTCGCTGGACTTGCTGTTTGGCGGGGACCAATTCCTCTTCGAAGAAACCAACGTACCGGGAGGTGGCCTGCTCGATTTCCCTGACCAGGCGGATGCGTTCCGGTGCCTGGATATTTGCCTGAGCATTTGCCAGGTCGTTGAAAAATTCAGACTCCAGATGCTTGAGACGGGACAGGATTTCCTCGTTACCCGTGGCGTAATAGTCGAAAACCCAAAGTCTCAACCGGTAAAGGTTGATGAGAACACCCGTTGCAACCGCCGTCTCGGGAGCAAGGTCTCTGGCGACAGTGCCCATTCGATCATCCAGGCTCCGGAATTCGCGAACACTGTAAAAAGTGACGAGCGCAAACAGCAGCAGGATAAACACCGGTGCAATCAGCAGCTTGCCGCGCACGCCGAGGCGACGCTCAATGGGTTCAACAAGGGTGGAAGTCACTGTACAACCTCTTCGAAAATGCCGATACCTCAGTTAACGACCAAACAGAGATTATCTGGAGTGGAACGTGACAATTTAGTCAACAAAGTTCACCTGCCTCCGTCGTTATTGAAACGGGGACGGATGTTAATTTTGGCGTCCTGACGGAGCAAGTGGCCGAGTATGCCGTCAACCACCTGGGCGGGAAATCCAATACGACACCCATGTAAAGCGTGTACATCGTAGGCCCGTCCGGAACCTGGCTTGTCGAAACAAAAAGCAGCGGAGTTGCAAGCCGGTACAAGTCGGATGTGCGGTTTGAAGGCGCTGGCGGCGGTGCATTTCCGATCCTGAAAAAGAGTCACTTGCCTTTTCGCATTGTTCAATAACCCTGGTCGTTACCGGGAGATTCGGGATGCAGTCAACAGGCAGCTGGGAATAACCCAGTCCAAGGCGTAATGAGATCGGCCCACGCTGCCAATACTGCGAACTTACCGGGCGCCTGCTACATTAAGCTCCGCTTCAAAACCGTCCTGGCGTCCTGTTGCCGGCGAACGCAAATACAATATCAGACCCGCACCCGTGGCAATAGCATCCGCAATGGCCAGGCCCAGGCCGGAACCGGCAGCATCCGTTTTTGAGCGTGCAAACCGGTTCCGTAAGAGGGCGAGCTGTTCCGGGGGTACGATGTTTCCATCATTACATACCCTCAGCGTACCGTCGCTTGCCATGCTGACCTCCACAGGCTGTTTATGGGCGCCATGCCTGAGGGCATTCTCAATCAGGTTACGGACGAGGATGGCAAAGGCATCGGGATCCAGCAAGGAGTTCACTTCATTGCCGGGCAGGTCGAGGATAATTCTCCCCGGCATCTGCCCCTCAAAATCACTGACAATCATTTCCAGTATTGGCACAAGGTTGTGCTGATTTTCTGCTATTGCGCCCCCTCCTTCGGCTTTCGCCAGTTCGAGCAGTTTTCCGGACAGCATCGACAGGCTCCGCAGAGCTTCCTCAATCTCGGCAACATTATTCTTCAGTTGATGACTCTGTACCTGGGTTTTCAGTCGCTGTACTTTGGCCAGTGCCGTTGCCAGTGGTGTTCGCAATTCATGGGCGCTGTTGGCCGTAAAACTCCGTTCTGCCTCAAGAGCGCGGTGTAACCGTTCCAGCAACCGGTTGACGGCAACGGCGATCGGCTCAAATTCTTTTGGCAATCGATCCCCCGCAACGGGGGACAGATCTCCAGCGCCACGGGATTCTATCGATTGCTGAAATTCGACCACCTTGCGCAGGGAAAGCCGGACAATCCACCAGACACCCAGCAGGCTGACCGGAATCAGCAACATCAGAGGCAACAGCAATGCCAGACCCGCCTCCAATGCTGCTTCACGCCGGTGAGCCAGGGGTTCAGCCACCTCAATGTAGATGGTGTCACTGACGGCAGATGCTCCGTAGATCCGGTGTGTTGACGTGTTTGAAAACCCTTCCCCGGGTAATGTGCCAAAAACCCGGGAATCGGCATCGTGGGATTGGAGCAGGAGGTTGCCTTGCCTGTCTCTGACCAGGTAAGTGAGGTATTCGTCATGGTCTTTCAGGGCAGGGGCCCGTTGGCTTCCGGTGCCAGTTTCCCGGTTCAGGATGTCGGTAACGGCCAGCGGCAGAATGCGTTGGGCCGTTTCCTCCAGGGCACTGTCGAAAACCTCGTTCATTTCGTGCTGTGCCACGAGTCCGGAAGCGGCAACGCCGAACAGCCAGAGAAGGGTGACGCCGAGTGTGAGGCCGATGGCCAGGTTTTTCTGTAAGCTGGCTCTATTGGTCATGTGTTTCCAGGCGGTAGCCCATCCCCCTGACCGTTATAATGGCGTCCCGCCCCAGTTTTTTACGCAAACGGCTGACATAAACCTCGATGGTGTTGCTTTCGATTTCTGCCCCGAAGGCGTAAAGGCGATCCTCCAGCTGTGATCGCGACAATAACATTCCGGGTCGCTGGATGAAGCCCTCGAACAGCGCCCACTCCCGAGCGGTAAGCTCCACCGGTTTGCCGTCGCGACTGATGCGGTGATCACCAAGATCCACCTCCAGATGACCCACCCGTATCCGTGGGCTCGGATTACCCCGGTAACGACGGGCTACCGCGGCCACGCGGGCCGACAGCTCGGAAAGATCAAAGGGTTTTACCAGATAGTCATCGGCGCCGGCGTTCAACCCTTCAATCCGGTCAGACACCTGATCCCTGGCAGTAAGGATGATTACGGGAGTCGTGTTTCCCGTTGCCCTTAGCTCCCTCAGGAAACCGAAGCCATGGCCGTCCGGCAGCATCAGGTCGAGCAGAATCAGGTCGTAAGCCGTGGTCTGAACACTGGCTTCGGCAAAGGCCAGGGTTTGCACCCAATCCACTGCGTGGCCGTCATCCGCGATCTGATCCCGCACGGCCTCGCCAAGCCCTGCAGTATCCTCAACCAACAGTACCCGCATAGTCCACCTCTAATCCCACCCAGTGAGAAAGATACTACAGCCAGGACCTGACAGCAGCCTGAATGGCTCCGGACGTTATGAATCGCCCTCCATCGACCTTCAGCTGGCTGTCAGGTTTGGACGATAGCCTTATTCCAACTATTCCAGGTGTTGATCGGAGGAGATGTCATGATCCGGATAATTTTACCTTTCATTGCGCTGGTTTTCGGTCTCTGGGCCTGGAACCTGCCTGCGGCCCCGGGTGCCGCATCCTCTTGGGCGGTCTATGACCAGAGTCTGCTGCTCAGCGGGTTGTTATCCATTGCATTGATGTCACTGGCCATGATGCTGGCGCTGCGCCCGGTCTGGCTGGAACGACCGCTAGGCGGACTGGACCAAATCTATCGCAGCCATAAATGGGCTGGCATTCTGGCGGTGGTATTCGCCGCCGCCCACTGGCTGATTGAAATGGGGGATGACGTAATAGAGTCGATTTTTGGCGAAGCTGGCAAGCTGCACGACCCGGATTATTCCGGGTTTATAGACGCCATGCGTGATGTCGCTGAAGACGTCGGCGAGTTCGCCATTTACCTATTGTTCGCCATGTTGCTGATTACCCTGTGGCGAAAGTTCCCCTACAAATACTGGCGTTATCTGCACCGGGTTATGCCCGCGCTTTACCTGCTGCTTGCCTTCCATGCTGCGTGGCTCACACCGCTTCAGTGGTGGCAGCAACCGGTTGGCATGCTGATGGCCGTCCTGCTTTTGTCAGGCAGCATCGCCAGCGGGCTTTCCCTGGCTGGCAGAGTTGGCCGTCGTCGCCAGGTCCGGGGCACGGTCACCGGGGTTAAAACTCCGGCCCGGTATGTCACCGAGGTTACCTGCGATCTGGGTCCGGCATGGCGGGGTCACCGTGCGGGACAGTTTGCGTTGGTGACCTTTAACACTATGGAAGGTGCCCACCCGTTCACCATTGCCAGTGCTGACCAGGAAAATGGCACAGTCACATTCCTCATTAAATCTCTCGGGGACTTCACGCGCGATCTCAGCCACAAAATCAGGGTAGGGCAAACGGTGAAGATTGAAGGCCCCTATGGCTGCTTCGACTTCAACCGAAGAAACCGCAAGTCCCACCAGATCTGGATTGCCGGCGGCATCGGTGTGACTCCGTTCCTGGCGTGGCTTGAGGCCCTTGGCACGAACAAGACCACGGTGCCAGAGGCGGACCTTCACTACTGCACCCGAAATGCCGGCCAGGACCCCATGGTGGCGCGATTACAGCAGCTTTGCCAGGACTTTCCCGGCATTAATCTCCAGATTCATGACAGCAGCAAGGGTGAGTCGCTTTCGGCAGAGAAGCTGTCTACCGGTGGGCCCTCGACTGCAGGCGAAGAAGTATGGTTCTGTGGCCCTGCAGGACTGGGGCGGGTAATCCAACAGGGGTTGCGGGCTGCGCCCTTCCGTCTGACGCGATTCCATAAAGAGGCTTTCCAGTTCCGCTGATCTTCGCCGATCAGGGGCGGGCGCGTTCAGGCCATTGTCAGGTAATCAGCATAGAGTGATTGTTGTGGATTCAACAGGAGACATCCCATGAAGACCAAGCCCATGATTTTAAGCCTCGCTTTTTTGTTTCTGAGTCCTCCTTTGCTGGCCGATGATGACTGTGATGATCCGGTAGCCAATTGGCAGCCCAGGGAAAACCTGCGCCAGAAACTGGAAGCTGAGGGCTGGACGGTATACCGCATCAAGGTGGATGACGGTTGTTATGAGGTAAAAGGCCGTGACCCGGAGGGTAACCGGGCCGAAGCCTCTTTCAGACCCGCCTCCCTGATATTGATGGACATGGAGCGAGAGGAAGAGGACGACGATGACGATGATGACAGCGATGGAGACTACCGGACAAAGGTACGTGACGGCGGCCAGGGCACTGGCGAGACACCGGTTCCGCGAAATGGTGTCGTCAAGGGTCGCCCGAGTGTGACGGTCGAATGATCCGCCAATCCTGTCCGTTTTTGTTTAACGCTTTGTACGTTTCTATCGGAGAGACTGTATGAAAAAGATCTTTTTTGCTCTGGCCCTGACTATAGCGGTTGCTTTACCCGCTCTTGCACAGGCTCGTGAAGTGACCTTTACGACCGAGTTACTCAACTACGGTGGCGATGGCGCCTACCTGGCGCTTTACCTTACGGATGCTTCCGGCAAATATCAGGGGACTCTCTGGGTTGCGGGGAAAAAATCAAAATACTACAAGCACCTGAGTGGCTGGGCCCGAGGCAGCGGGCTTAATCCGGCGGAGTACGATGGCCTGACCGGAGCCAGTATAACGAGCGGGCGCACCCTGAAAGTAACCCTGAACCTGGACGATGCGCTGATCGACAAGGGCCATGAGATCCGTATCGACACCGCCGTTGAAGATATGCGGGACAACCGGGCGGATGTCGCCGTACCACTGACCACTGAAGGTTCCGGCAAGCCGGTCACCGGGCGTGGCTATGTTCGTTCATTCCGCTACGATTTTTGATGGACTGGGAGGAGCTAAGGCTATGTTGCGACAATTGCACGGTTTACCGGGTCTGCTAGTGGCGTTGTTCCTGGTGACGCTTGCCGTCACCGGGGCGGTACTGGCCCTGGCGCCCGCCATGGACAGGGTAACAGCCGTGATCCCGGCTGTTGGCGAGGTAAGCGTGGCGGAGCTGGCAGGACGGGTCTTGGTCCATTACCCGGGAACTGAACAGATTGTGCGTGGCCCTTCCGGTGGAGTAGTCGTTTATTACAGCCGTGACGGCCAGCCCGGGGCGGATATGGTTAATCCCTTGACTGGCGAAGGCATTGCACCCTATGAGCCATCGGCCTTTTTTACCTGGATCAGGGATCTGCATCGCTCGTTTCTGCTGGATGACGCAGGCCGGGGGCTGGCTGGGGTGATGGCCGCCATGATGCTACTTCTCTGCATCTCCGGAATTCTGCTGCTGGTCCGTCGGACCGGCGGCTGGAAGGCATTGTTACGGCCATTCGCCGGTTCCGGCAGCAAACGGATTCATTCCGAACTGGCCCGGTTTGCCGTTCTCGGGTTGCTGCTGTCGGCATTGACCGGCAGTTATATGTCGGCACAGCGCTTTGGTTTGCTGCCGGAAACTCCCGAAACCGGGCCGACTTTTCCTGCTGAGGTCTCTGGTGGACAACCGGCTCCGGTGGCAACGCTGGGCGCCCTCTCGGATGTGGACCTCAGCGAATTTCGGGAACTGGTGTTTCCCTATCCTGATGACCCACAGGATGTCTATTCACTGACCACCAGCGGCGGTTCCGGATTTGTTGATCAGGCGACCGGTGAGCTGCTGAAGTACCAGCCCCGCTCTGATGGTAGCGTGTTCCAGCAGTGGATGGTCAGTTTGCATACCGGTGAGGGCCTGTGGTGGCTGGGTTTGATTCTCGGAGCTGCGGCTCTGACCGTGCCGGTGCTCTCGGTGACAGGGATAAGCATCTGGTGGCGACGCCGCCGGTCGTCAGGGCAGGTTCCGGACAATGCCGATGTCTCTCAGGCTGATGCTATTATCCTCGTCGGTTCGGAAGGTAATACTACCTGGGGGTTTGCCCGAGAGCTCCATGGCAGCCTGAACAAAGCAGGTTTTCGCGTGCATTGCAGCGAGATGAACGCATTGGCTGACCATTATCCGCAGGCTTCCCTGCTTTTTGTACTGACCTCAACCTATGGCGACGGCGACGCGCCAGCGTCAGCTCGCCGGTTCATGGCCAGACTCAGTGATTTCAGGGGCGAGAAGACCCTGAAATATGCCGTTCTGGGCTTTGGTGACAGCCAGTTTCCGAATTTCTGTCAGTTTGCCCTGGACGTGGATGGGGCGCTCGCCAGTAAAGGCCTGAGCCAATTACAGACTATTGAGCTGATTGATCGGTGTTGCGCCACGCAATTCAGCGAATGGGGAGATAAGGTCGGTGAGCTTATTGGAGCTCCGCTTTCGCTGACCCACGATCCGTTGCCGCCGCCTACGGTAAAGCTGGAACTTGTAGAGCGGGCAGATTACGGGCTTGCCGTGCAGGCACCGACCAGCATCCTGCGTTTCAGGGTGACAGGGCCAGGCCGCGGCCGGTGGTCGAAGTTTCTCTCCCGGGCCCGCAGAGTTCTGCCACCATTTGAAGCGGGCGATCTGCTTGGTATCATGCCTCCGCATGGGCAGGTCGCGCGATTTTACTCTTTGGCATCCTCTGCCAGTGACGGGATTCTGGAGATATGCGTACGTAAACAGCCTGGTGGTCTTTGCTCCGGATATTTACACGAGCTCAGGCCTGGGCAATGTATTGATGGCTTTATCCGCCATAACCCTGGCTTTCGGCCAGCGACTGGTAACACTCCGATTATTCTGATTGGTGCCGGTGCAGGAATTGGCCCGCTGACCGGTTTTATCCGGAAAAATACCGAACGTCATCCTATGTATCTTTATTGGGGTGGGCGCAGTTCGCAGTCGGATTTTCTGTATCAACCCGAGCTGGGGCGCTACCTTGAAGATCATCGGCTGACGGCACTGAATACGGCGTTCTCCCGATCTGACGAGCGTGTCTATGTTCAGGATAAGCTCAGGCAGGATCAGATCGCCGTGCGTCAGATGGTTGAAAAGGGGGCTCAGATTCTGGTCTGTGGTGGCCGGGATATGGCAGCGGGGGTCATGCAGGTCATTGAAGACATTCTTGAGCCATTGCGCACCGATGTGGAAACTCTCAGGGCCGAGGGGCGGTATCTGGAGGATGTCTACTGAGGGCCACTGATCGTGTGGTCCGTCAACATATCCGGTTCACTTGATGTATTCTTGCCATGGCAGAGTCCGAACTGCGGTTTTCTTCCTCACCTTGAGGGGGGCAAAGCCAACGACTTCGGACTCTCTATCAGACCTGCCAGTTCCAGGCGCCGCTCGGGATAATGATGTTGAACAGCCGATTGCCAAGCCGTTTTTTGAACCTCTCCATAGCAATGATCCTCCTGCCGGGCATTGTGGGCTGTTCCGCCTTCCAGCAGCGTGACCGGATGGCGACCTTTAATAATGCATATGATCGGGGCAATTACCAGTCTGCCGCCAACGCCATGGCGCTGCCTCCGAAAAAGGAAGGCAGCGGGCAGAACGGCCGTTCCGGCGATGGGGTACTGGAACTGCTGCACCTGGGTGAGGCCTACCGCCTGGCGGGCGATTACGATGCCGCCATCAGCGCCTTTGACCGGGCAGAGTCTGGCATGAAGTACCTGGATACCCAAACGGTGGCTTCTTCTGCGATGGGAAAGGTCGTCTCGGTACTGGTAAACGAATCATCGCGGGATTACCGCGCGCTGATGTCTGAGGCCATTCTGGTGAATACCTACAAGGGGCTGTCTTTTCTGGCGAAGGGCAACAGCGACTTTGCCCGGATTGAATTCAACCGCGCCGATGACCGCACCCGGCGTGCGGTGGATTATTTTGCCGAAGACATTCGGACCCAGCGCGAGGCGGCACAGTCCGGGCCCGCCAATGTCGCCTCAGTGCGCCGCAACGCAGAAAGCAGGGAATTCCGCGCAGTGCTGGAGGACCGCTACGGTGATCCGGCGGGTTGGGCCGTGTATGCCGATTATATCGTGCCCGCCAGTACCTACCTGCACGGCCTGTATTTTCTCGCCGCGGGTAACGGCCAGTCGGATATTGATCGTGCAGTCAGTTCCTTCGAACGGGTTGCCCGTATGACGCCGGGCAACCCAACGCTGGCCACCGACGCCGAGTTGGCCCAGTCACTGGCTGCTGGCAGACTCCGGCGGGAAGAGTTGCCGTCCATGGTTTGGGTGCTCTACGAAAACGGCCTGGGGCCGGTACTCGAGGAAGTTCGCTTTGACGTACCGCTCATTGTGACTCTTCGGGATCGACCATCACTGATTTTCGCCACCATCGCGCTCCCGCGCTACAAAGACCGCCGCGCTGTACCCGGCAACCTGATTGTCAGCCCCGGTGACGGCCCGTCAGCGACCACGGGCACCATGGCCCGGATGGGCTGGGTCATTCGTACGGAAATGCAGGCGCGCTTCCCGGGCATCCTGACTCGCGCAATTTCAGCGGCGGTGGTCAAGGGGGGCATGCAGTATCAGGCCACCGAACAACTGGGCGCTGTTGGTCAGATTGGCTCAATCATCTACACCCTGGCCACCACCCAGGCCGACCTGCGGAGCTGGCAGGCCCTGCCAGATCACTGGGAGGTTGCCCGGCTGGAGCGACCGGCCGACGGCAACCTCACTCTGGAAGACAGCCAGCAGGGGTTGCTGGGCCAGATAAAGGTGCCGGATCAGCCGTTCACGCTGATTTACGTCAAACGGCCTACCACGGCCAGCCCGGCTACGGTAATGTTACTGGATCTGCAAGGCAGCAATCCCGGGCAATACCTGGTGCTGCCAGCCTCCTCAAACCAGACGTCCGCATCTTTATAGGAGAGACGCTATGTCCAGAATGATGCAGTTAGCCGCTCTGATACTCGTAACCAGTTTGCTGGGCGCCTGCGCGCCCCTGCAGCCGGAAAGGGAAGTCGTGCAGCGCGACGATCTCCGGGTCGATCCCGAGATCGGAGGCTTTGTGACGGTAACCGAATTACTCGAAAAGCGGATCGACATGCCGGGCGGCGGCGACCTGCTCAAAATCCAGTTCGCGGTGCAGGCGTATCAGGATACGCTGATGGAATGGGCTGTCACCTGGTTTGATGCAGAGGGCATGGTCGTGCCCGGTGTCGGTGAAGGATACCGTCCGGCCCGCGTGCTCCCGAACCAGACCCGTTTCTTCACGGCGACTGCGCCACATGAAAAGGTTGTCAGCTATCAACTTCACCTGCGTGAGGACCGCGAACCCTGAGCCGGATGATATTGCCGTCTGTAAAACTGTCATTGTGCGTTATGCAAAAAGGAATGAGTTATGAATAAATGGGTGCCCGTCGTTTTGTGTTCAACACTCCTGGCCGCCTGCGCGACCCCAACACGTTACATCGACCCGGCAGCCGATGATGGCGAGGTCACCATGACTATGGACTACCGCGACTTTGAACGGGCCGCCGACGCCGCGTTGCAGGATCTGCTTTCCAGCGGTGCCGTGGACAACCCCGGTGGAGATCGCTACGTGATGGCCGTAAGCCGGATCGTCAATGACACCATGCAGCGCATCGATACGGATCAACTGGTGAAAAAAATCCGTGTGGGGCTGCTGCGCTCCGGCAAGGTCATCACAACCACCGCCGTTGGCGTTGATGGCGCCGAAGACGCCATGAATGAAACCGCCCGTGAACTGCGCAATTCCGAGGAATTCGATCAGTCCGGCGTGCAGAAAAAAGGCACATTAAAAGCACCGGACCTGAGCCTGTCCGGCAAGATCATCCAGCGTAACCATAAAGTAAAAGACGAACAACAGGTGGAATACTACTTCCAGCTCAGCCTCACCGACCTCCAAAACGGCCTGGCCATCTGGGAAAACGAAACCCCGATTATCAAGCGGGGGTCGGATAAGGGTGTGGCCTGGTGACCGGGAAGGAAATTCCGGACTACGCCAATGCGTCGAATACTTGCTGTGCTTTTTGACAAAAATGGCGGGCCGGCGGACCAGAGTGCACTAGGCTTTTACCAGCACCGTGCATGGATCAGGAGAATAAAATGGCTAACACAGACAAGCCAATCGCTTTGGTGATCGGGGCAGGAGACTATCTGGGGTCGGCCATAGCCCGGCGCTTTGCGCGGGAAGGGTTTCACCTTGTGATCACCCGTCGCCGCGGCGATCTGGGTGCACTGAGCGCCGAAATCACTGCGCTGGGATCGAGTGCGACGGCGATTCACTCCGATGCCCGTGACGAGGCACAGGTCAGCGAGCTGATCGACCGGGTGGAAGCCGAGCTGGGCCCCCTTCGGGTGGCCGTGTTCAATGTGGGAGGCAATGTCCGGTTCGACATCTGCGAGACCACCACCCGGGTTTATCGAAAAGTCTGGGAAATGTGCGCGCTGGCAGGATTTCTGGTCGGGCGGGAAGTGGCAAGGAAGATGCTGCCTCGCAACGAAGGCACCATCCTGTTCACCGGAGCATCGGCCAGCCTCAGAGGCGGGCGTGGTTTTGCGGCCTTTGCCGGTGGCAAACATGCCTTGAGGGCATTGGCCCAAAGCATGGCCCGGGAACTGAGCCCCCAGGGTATCCATGTCGCCCACGTGATTGTTGACGGCCTCATTCGCAACGAGGCAACCGCTGAATTTCTGCCTGATCTTTATGCCAGCAAGGGCGATGGGGGCATCATTGAGCCCGACGACCTCGCGGAAATCTACTGGCAGCTCCATAAGCAGCCCTGTTCGGCCTGGACATTCGAGCAAGATGCGCGGCCATTCGCAGAGTCCTGGTAGACCATTACACACAACAGGTATTGGATATGAGCAAACGTATCGACTTCTATTACGATTTCATAAGCCCTGCGTCTTACTTTGCATTTATGCGGTTGTTGCAGCTTACTGAAGGCGGGTCTGTGCGTATAAATTACAAGCCGATCATGCTTGGAGGCATATTCAAAGGCTCAGGCAACACCTCTCCAGTCACAATCCCTGCGAAATGGGATTGGATCAAAGCCGATTTCCAGCGCCAAGCCGATTACTATGGCATTCCATTTCAACTGAATCCGCACTTTATTTTCAGCACAGTCAACGCAATGCGTGGAGCACTTTGGGCACTATCCGAGGACCGGATTGAAGAATACAACCGCGCTATGTTCTCGGCTGCCTGGGAGAAGGGCCAGGATCTCTCATCACATGAAGTGCTCAGGAATACGCTGACCGGAGCGGGATTTGATGCAGATGAAGTGATGGCGGCAATTGGCCGGCCCGCAATAAAAACTGCACTCGTGGAAGTGACGGACGACGCAGTCCAACGAGGCGTATTCGGAGCCCCAACCTTTTTCGTCAAGGATGAAATGCACTTTGGACAGGAGAGGAGGCTTTACAGCGCCATGGAACGCCGGAGATCTTCAACACCGATCAGGGTGTCCAGTTCACCAGTGAGGCCTTCACAAGCGTTCTCAAAGATCATGGCATCCGGATCAGCATGGACGGAAAGGGCTGCTACCATGACAACATCTTCGTGGAACGGCTCTGGCGCAGCGTCAAACATGAGTGCGTCTACCTCACAGCCTTCGAGGATGGACACCACTTGAAGCAGGCGCTCCACCGGTACTTCCGGCATTACAATCAGACCCGGTACCACCAAACCCTTGATTACCAGACACCCGATGAGGTGTACTACGGGCAACCCATAGCCTTGGCCGCCTGAGCCAGGGAAACAACTGAATCATAGCTTAGGGACACCATCAGGTTGTCCAACTGATTACCAGATTGTGGACGAGCGTATCGTTGGCCGCAAACCCGCAAGCCTGCTTGATGCAGAGGCGGCTGCGTTGCCCCTGACTACCATCACGGCCTGGGAAATGCTCTTCGACCATTTCGGTCTTGAACAGCGGGTGGCCGGGGAAATCACACCGACCGACGACGTGATTCTGGTGGTTGGTGCTGCCGGAGGAGTTGGCTCCATCCTGATACAGTTGGCCAAAAAGCTTACTGGAGCCACTGTGGTTGCCACGGCCTCCCGTCCTGAGTCTCGGCAATGGGTGGAATCACTGGGCGCGGATTTTGTCGTGAGCCACAGAGAGCCTCTGCAGCCACAGATCGAACAGCTGGTGTCCGAAGGCAAGATTGCTTCGATCACCCACGTGGCCAGCCTGGACGCCACCGATCAGTATTTCGATGACTACGTGGCGGTGCTGCGGCCGTTTGGCAAGATCGCTATGATTGACGACCCGGCGTCCCTGGACGTCATGAAAATCAAATCGAAAAGTCTGGCGCTGCACATTGAGTTCATGTTTGCCCGCTCCATGCACAGCGTCGATGACATTCAGGTTCAGCATGACCTGTTGGAAACGGTGGCGAGCCTGGTGGACCAAGGCCACATCCGCACCACGGCCGGGAAGAATCTTGGGCTAATCAACGCTGAACATCTGCGAACGGCCCATGCTGAGCTCGAGTCCGGAACGGCCGTGGGCAAGATTGTGTTGGAAGGTTTCGAATAATCGACCAGTGCTCGGACAGTGTCAGGCCGTTATTGGTAACGCTATAGTTACCGACTGCGGCGGCTGCCCGTAGAAGCGCTTGAATTCCCGGATGAACGCGCAGATTCAGATCGCACCGCTGAGGGAATCCTCAAGACACTGATCGACCGTGGGCCCGGTAACTCTCACCAATCCAGAGGACTACACTATGAGCCGGATGAGTTGCTGGGCAAGCAGTGCTTGCGGTGACGAATTTTCCGCCCAAACAGATAGAACCTTTCGTTCCCGAGTGCCTGATAACGGGTCTCAAGACCGAAGCCGGGGCTGTAGCGCTTGTGGCTCCTGCCTTTGAAGTAAAGAACGGAGAAAGACTCTTTTAGTTCATATTGCCTGAGGCGCTTATGTGAACGCCTCAATCTCAACGATTACATGATGAACGTTTCCCTGGCGACTTGCGGTGTAATGCCATCCAATCCGTTGACTGAGGGTGGTGGTCAGTTCCAGTCCGAGCCCGTAGCCGGTGCTCTCTGACGGTTTTGTGGAAGCGTTCTGCGCATCTGACTCTGCTGGATTAGTGATCGTAATGCGATTTTCACGCTGCTCAACGATGACAGTGCCTTCCCAGCAGTGTTGATAGGCATTGCGGATCAGGTTGCCCAGAATGATGCGCGCAGGAACCAGAGGTACAGTGCAGTTGTAGGGAAGGGTACTGATTTCTGTGGTCACAGGCTTTCCAGCCAAAAGATACGTCATCTCGGCAGCCAACTCCCGTATCAGCTCCGGTAAGTTGACAGTCTGAGACTGCAGTGGCATATCTGGCTCGTAATTCAGCCAGAGCAGGGTTTCGGTAAGGTGTTTCATGGTCAGACTGGCGCGGTCGATTCGATCTATGATGCTCTGTTCGTCCGCGAGCCTTTCACGCTTCTGTGCCAGTTTTCGCTGCAGCTCGATGTTGGAGCGGATTATGCTGATGGGTGTTCGGAGTTCATGGCTGGCGTGTCTTAGAAACCGTTGTTCGCGGTCTACTGCCTGCTGAACCGAGGAAAGACTGTTTCGGATAAGCTCCGCCATTTCGTTCAGTTCGAGATAAGAAAAGTCTGGCACAGGATGTGAGAGTTTTTCGTTGTCCAGGGAATGGGTCCAGGCTCGCAATTTGGCCATGGGGCGGGACACGTGCCGAAGTAGCAGCCAGCCAACAATAGAAATAAACCCAATAACCAGGACACTGACCGTCAGGGTGAACATCCGGTTTTGCCTGGCGGCTTGGGGGAGCACTGTCGATGCTTCTGGAGACGTGAGTTTCTGGCTCAGATAAAGCGGACCGTTTGCAGTGTCGTAGCGCATCGCAAAGATGATGGACCCCGGGCGGCTGAACAAAGTGCGGTCTGCTTTTTTCTGCAAGTTGGCGGATTCACCCGGTCCATTGGGAAAGGCGCTACGGGCATAAGCTGGCAAGTTGCTCCATTGTGTCGCGACGTCAAATCCACTGAACTCTCTGGCCTGCTGCCTTTCCCCAGCGCCGATCACCTCGCTGAACGTGCGGGCTGTCTTTTCCATATTACTCGCCATCGCCGCATCGAGCCCCCGAATGAAATGCTCTTTGGAAACCAATAAGTAGGCGGCGATCAAAATGAGTCCCAAGGCCAGAAAGGACACAATCAGTACGGCTCTGAGGCTAATCCTGGATTTGAACATTAGCTTTGCCTGTTCCGGGAGGTTTGATGGCAAAGCCGGCTCCGCTGATGGTGTGCAGGAGGGGCTCGGGAAAGGGGCCATCGATGGCCTTGCGCAGGTTATAAATGTGAACTTTCAGACTGTTGCTGTCGGGGTGGTCGTCCCCCCAGGCAGCGTCCATCAGTACCTCCCTTGATATCGGGGACGGTGAGGCACGCATAATGCATTCAAGCAAGCGCCAACTCGTGGGCGACAGTTTCAGGGCCTGACCGCTTCGCCAGACGCTTCGCTCACTGAGGTTCATTTGCAAATCACCGCAAGTGAGTTTCTGGCTCTGGCCGCTCCGCCGGTGCGAGAGTGCCCGGACCCTGGCTAGTAGCTCCTCCATTTCAAAGGGTTTGACCAGATAGTCATCCGTGCCGGCACTGAACCCCTGGAGTTTGTCATCCAGTTGGTCGCGGGCTGTCAGCATCAGTACAGGGGTATCGTTTCCCTGGTCACGTAACTGTTGGCAAAGCCCAAGCCCATCAAGACGGGGCATATTGATGTCCAGCAACAGGACGTCGTAACTGTTTTTTTGTACCAGCTTAAATCCGGCTATGCCGTTGCTGACATGGTCACAGATAAACCCTTCCAGTTCGAGGTATTGCACGAGTGTCTGGGCCAGGTCCAGATCGTCTTCCGCCAGTAGCAGTTTTAACATGGATCAGCCTCTTGTTTATCCGGGTTCACAGTAAACCAGTGGCGGATCTCTGTGAACCGTTCAACTACGTCGTGTTGAATAGCCACGAGAACCGGGATCAGGATCAGGGTGATTACGGTTGCGAACATAATCCCATAGCCCAGGGCGACAGCGGCTGGTATCAGAAACTGAGCCTGAGCCGAGGTTTCGGACAACAAGGGTGCAAGTCCGGCAAAGGTGGTGAATGAGGTCAGCAAAACGGCGCGGAGACGGCTACGGCAGGCTTTGCTGATGGCTTCGAGCTGGTGGTCAGCATCGGGTTTCAGTTCATTGTATCGCGAAACCAGTAAAAGACTGTCATTCACGACGACGCCGCTAAGAGCAATGATGCCATTGAGAGACAGGATGCTGATGGACAGGTCGTTCACCCAGTGTCCCAGAATGGCTCCGACGATGCCGAACGGAATGGCGGTCATGATCAGAACTGGCTGAATATAGGATTTCAGAGGGATTGCCAGTAGCATGTAGATGACCAACATAGCGATCATGAATACGTGCACCATGGAGGTCTGGGTTTCGGCCTGCTGCTCTGCTTCGCCGGCAAAACTGATGTCGAGCCCCGGGTATTGCCGCTTCAGCGCAGGAACCAGTTCCTTCTGAAGGCTGGCTACAAGTTCCGATGCAGACAGGATATCCTTGTCCACATCAGCGGATAGATACAAGGCACGCTTGCCGTCAATGCGGGTAATGGTGTCTCGGTCATAGCCATAGGTCGTTGTGGCAACCGTCGAGAGCGGTAGCACGATGCCGTCATCAGTCCGGATACTGGCATTGAGCACGTCGATCGGATTTTCGCGTGCGTTTTCCGGATAGCGGACTTTCACCTCGACTTCGTCATTGCTCCGTTGGAAACGTTGGACCACCTGACCACTGAAGGCCTGAAGAACTTGCTGGGCGAGGGAGTCCATGCTGACACCAAGTGCCTTGCCCTGAGCGTTCAGTTCCAGGAAAAGTCGGGGCTGACTGGCTTCGATGTTATCTTCAATACCGCTGACGGCCGGAATATTGGTGAGCTGTTCCTTGATGTCCCGGCCGGCTGCTGTCAGAAGGCCATCGTCAGAGGCTCGCAATTCGATACGAAGCGCGTCCACCATCTCAGGTCGGCTGGCAATACTCAGGGTTCTTACCCCTTCGGGCGTCCCGGACTGCTGTTTCCAGAGACGAGAGAACGTGATGATGTCGTAGGGGGAATCTGGCGTCAATTCTACGGTCACTTTTCCGGACTGGTCACTTTCAGCCAGCACCTGAAGGTTGGCGATGCCGGTTTCTGCTTCGGCCCCTGCGTCAGCAATGAGCTGTTCGTCGATTTTATGGGCCTTTTGTTCAAGGAGCAGCAAGGCTGAGTGGGTGAGACCAAAACTTGCGTCTGTTTCCATTGTAATCTCAGCCCGGATCGTATCGCCGGGTATATCCGGGAAAAAGCTGGTCCGGACAGCGCCAGTGAAAGGCATAGCTATAACCAGTGCGAACATGGCTGCAAACAGCACCAGTACTGCATAGCGGTAAGCGAGAGCCCACTCGATGATCGGTTTGTAGATACGCTCGTTGAACCACTGCAGTCCGGAGTCTGCGCCGTGCTGGGTGCGTCGCCAGGCCTCAAGGAAAATATTGCGACTGGTTCTGCGATGGGTATCGAGGTGCGCCAGATGCGCCGGCAGGATGAGCTTGGACTCCACGATTGACAGTAACAGGCAGATTGTAACCACGGCTGCAAACTGGGCGTATATCTGCCCGAGTTTTCCGCTGAGATTCGACAGGGAATAAAAGGCGACCACCGTTGTGAATACGCCAAAAAGCGTGGGTACAGCGACCCTGAGAGTGCCTCGGATTGTGTTGCGAAGGGTGTCGCCCTCCTGCTTCCGAACCGTATAGACGCTCTCGCCCACGACCACAGCATCATCCACGACAATCCCCAGGGCCATGATAAAGCCGAAGGTGGTGAATTCATTCAGCGAGAGACCGGCAAAACGGTCGCCCATAAAGTAGAGGGTTCCGAAAAAGATGAATGGCAGGCCCATGGAAACCCAGAAGGCGACCGTCAGGTTAAGGAAGAGTGCGAGAAGCACGAACACCATCACGATGCCGGTCAGAGCATTACTGATGAGCAGATCCAGACGTTCACTGATAAAACCGCTGCGATCATACCAACTGGTGAGTTCTACTCCCTGGGGCAGATTGCCGTTGCTGTGCCATTGCTCGACAACCTTCCTGGCGGCTTCAACTGTCTCGGTGATGTCATCCATACCCGTGGTGATGACCTGAAGGCCCACACTGTTTTCGCCTGCAAAACGGGACAACACGGAGGTGTCGTCGTCATAGGTGTCGTTGATAGAGGCGACATCTCCCAGGGAAACGATCACACCGTCACCGCTGGTAACCAGCGGAATCGCTGCAAATTCTTCTTTTAGGTAAGCTTGCTGCGAGGCTTTCAGTTGCAGGTAGACCTGTTCGCTCTTCAGCACCGCTGTCATCGTACTGGAAGACCCCTGATTAATCGCATCTTCCACATCCGTCAGGGAAAGACCGTAGGCCTGCAATCGCCCCTCATCGGTCTCTATGGCCATCATGGGATCAAGCCATCCGGATTTACTGACCCGGCTGATGTCAGCATTTGCAAGAAGGTCGGATTTCAGTTCTTCTGCCAATTGCTGCAGAGTATGACGATCCGTGTCACCATGCAGTTGCAGCCAAAGGGAGTGTTCCTCTCGTTCGGCTTTTTCAATAACGGGGCTTTTGGCGCTGGCCGGAAACGTGGAGATGGCATCCACCTTGTTCTTGACGTCCCGCAGAAGCACGTCCAGGTCGTAATCACTCTTTTTCTCTACCGTGACCGTTGCTCCGCTCGCCGTGGAGGAGCTCGTGATATCCTTGATACCGTTAACTTCTTCCAACTGCTCCTCGATCTTAATAGCCAGGCCTTCCTCCGATTGTCTGGCCGAGCCGCTGTCGTAACTGACCGAGATCGTCAGAGTGTCGGGCTCTATGCTGGGGAATGCTTCTTTGCGCAGATCTCCGGCCTGCATCAGTCCAAGACCGATGACGAGTGCCAGCAGCAAATTTGCAGCGACCGGATTATTGGCGAACCAGGGTATGATCCCTTTTTTCCAATGCTGATCAGTCATTGGATGTCTCCACCGGGTTGACGCCCATCCCAGGCATGTAGGTGCTCAATGGATGAATCAGTACGTTCACACTGTCGTTGTAGAGCGATGCTGGTGGACGGACATATATCGACTGCTCGTCACTGGCGACCGGATCTGCTGAGAATTTGGCCAGGACTCCGTCGGTTTCGTACCAGATTTCTCCCCGTTGGCTGAGTGAGGACGGTGGAAGGCGCCAGAGATTCTCCAGTTCCCTGCCCTGGATTAGGGCTCTCACAAAGGTTCCGGGTGAAAGAATTTCCGGCTCTTCCAGTGGCCGGTCCAGAGCCGCAATAACAGATCGCTGCCGGGTGGACTCGTCCAGATGAAGCTCGGTTCGCTGGATATAGCCCTGCCACTGCTTGCCTGTCTCGACCGAGATTAATGTTACGGGCCAACTTCCCTGGGTAAGTACCTCAATATCCGGTAGGTTTTGCCAGTCACGCTGAGCAAGGGGCAGGGAGACTTCGATCCGGTCGGCGCTGTAGAGATCGGCAAGGCTGCTTCCGGCCTGCACGTAACTGCCAGGGGACACGTTGCGACTGACAATCAACGCGTCGAAGGGGGCCTGTACATGGGCCTGCGCCAGATCTTTCTCTGCGCTGACCACTGCAGCCTTGGCTTCAGAGACTGCGGCTTTGGCTTCCTCAACCTGGGGCTCATGCAAGACCAAAGGAGAGTCGGGTTCGCCGGTCAAGCCGGACCCCTTCCACTCGGCTATTGCTTGTTCGGCTTCTCTCTCGGCCTCAAGAAGATCAACCCGCGCACTGGCAAGTTGGTTTTTTGCGCTGGCAAGCGCAGCACGGTAATCGCTGTCCTCCAGGCTCAAGAGAAGATCACCTTTGTGCACGATACGCCCGGTTTCGAAAGCTGCCGCCAGCTCCGAGACCTGGCCGGAAATCTGCGCGGAGAGAGTAATCTGAAATCGGGACCTGGCTGAACCGAAGGCTTCGAGAGCGACGGTGTGGGTTTCGGTGATTACCTGAATGACCCCGACATCCGGTGAAATACCGTTATCTTCTCGTTCCGGCAGAGGCCGGTTTTCCTGCTGATCGATCTTCTGGCCATTGTAGAAAAATACACTGATCAGCACGCCGATGGCGGCAAACAGAACTAGCCATTTTGCGTATGGTCGGATCATCGCTGGTCGGTCTCCTTGATTCCCAGTCCCAATGCGAGTCCCAGCGTGACTCGATTGCCAAGGCGCTCGTAAGTTAAGTCGTTGAGTTGTGACTCCAGATCGAAGGCCGATTGCTGCACCTCTAAAAGGTCCAGCACCGAGACCAGCCCGTTCCGGTACTTTTGCTGATACTGTTTGAAGTTGCTGCGGGCACTGGAGAGGGCGATTTCTATTTGCTCCCGTTGCGCTCCGAGGCTCGATTCCCTGCTAATCGCATTCTCGACTTCCTTTACTGCGGTCAGTAATGTCTCTCGATAGGCTTGATAGCTTTGGGCGGTGGCCAGTTCAGCTGCTTCTGCATTCGCCCGAAGCTCACCGCCGCGAAACAATGGTGCCGTTAGCTGGCCAAGCAATGACCACACCGGATTCCGCAACAAAGCATCACCCGGTGAGGTTCCTGTGTCGCTGAGGGCGGCTTCGAGGTTGATGGATGGCAGCATCTCCTTGTAGGCGACGGATGTTCGGAGATCACTTGCCTTTATGGCTGCGTAGGCGGCTTTGAGGTCCGGACGACGCTGCAACGTCTGGTTGGGGAGATCGGCCAGTGGAACCAGGACCTCTGGATAGTCGGACGCAATTACAGTGCTGCCCTGGCTCCGGCCAAGCAACAGGTTCATTGCCCTTTGCTGTTGTTGCAGAGATTCCTTGAGGCCAATCAATGTTGATCGGGCGCTGGCCGCAGTACTCCGGGCACTGTCGAGATCCTCCAGATCGCCCATGCCCGAGCGATAGCGCTGTAGAATCCACTGCTCATTCCTTTCAAGCAGATCCACGCGTTGCTCCTCAATTGCAATGGCTTGATTGAGGTTGATCAGCTTGAGCCAACTTTGCATCACCTCCGCTGCTAGGGTATCCCGGACATACTGATAGAGCGCCTGCTGTTCTGCGACATCGTTGGCAGCCGCTGATGTCTCGTTGGCGAGTCTTGACCATAGATCCAGTTCCCAGCTCACAGTCACTGATCCCGTATAATCAGCATTGGCACCTTCGGTCTTGCTGCCACTGAGGGCGGCGTCAACCGTAGGCAACTGAGTGGCGCGGGTAGCAAGGTATTGGCTTTGCAGAATATCGAGGGCCAGCAGCGTTTGTTGCAGCTCTGGATTGTTCTCCATTGCCTGACCCAGAATTTCCTCCAGAACAGGACTATCCAGGAGTTCGTTAAGATATGTGGTCTTGGTATCACTGCTGATCTGGGACCAGGTTTCGAGCCTCATCGTGTCCTGTTCGGCCAGGTGTTCGTAATCCGGATGTTTACCGAGGGTACTGCAGGCAGTAAGCAGTGCGCTCAATACAAGAATGATTGGCGCGCTTGAGATTAATTTGGACACATTCACCGTTTTCCCGAGGCTTGTTTGAGTTCGGGAGGAGTTTAATGGGGGCAGGGTTAAGGAGGGGTTAAGAGCAGGCTGGTATCAGCAGGATGTGATTTCAGACCTGCGCAAGCAGACCGCCAAAACCGCGAAATCAAACGCCTGACCATAATGCTCAGGAACTGGAAGACTTGGCCAGTCACTTCAATGCCTGTTTGGATGGTGCTGCCATTACCTGAGTAGGGCGGGTGGCAGAGAAGATGCAGGTTGCATATGCTCGCTATTGTGTCCATCTGCAGGCATCTTGAACAACAGTGGTTTGAACCATCCAATAAGAGAAGCGATTATGTCGAGTGAAAATCGTCCGGGCGTGCTTTTGGTGGAGGACTGCCCCTTTAGCGCAAAGGCCTATCAAATTTTTCTGCAGAGTGACTATGCTGTGCGAGTGGCCCATACAGGCACAGAAGCTCTGGAACAGCTAGCCCAGCAGAACTTTGACGTGGTTATCACCGACGTCAGGTTACCGGACATGAGCGGTCTGAGCGTTCTGGATAAGATTCAGGCCGAGATGCCATCACTGCCGGTCATTGTAATCACCGCTCATGGTTCCGTTGATATGGTGGTTGATGCCATGCAGCGCGGTGCCAGCGATTTTATTTCCAAGCCGTTCGACGAAGCTCGTCTCGAGGTCACACTCAAAAACATCCTCAAAAAGCAGAAGCTCGAAGAAGTTGTTCAGCAGTACGAGAAAGTCTACAGGCGTGACCAGTTTCATCGGATGCTCGGTGCCTCACTGCCCATGCAGAATGTTTACCGTATCGTCGAAAGTGCCGGGAAGAGCAATGCGTCGGTTTTTATTACTGGTGAGAGCGGCACCGGCAAGGAATTGTGCTCAGAGGCTCTGCACGCGGAGAGCCCTCGGGCCAACGCTCCGTTTATTGCTTTGAATTGTGCCGCAATTCCCCGTGATCTCATTGAAAGCGAAATATTTGGCCACGTAAAAGGCGCATTCACCGGGGCGTCGGCGGCTAGAGACGGCGCTGCGCTGCGAGCGTCTGGAGGTACACTTTTCCTGGACGAAATTGGAGAAATGCCGCTGGATCTTCAAAGCAAACTCTTAAGGCTGATCCAGTCGGGAACCTTTACTCCAGTGGGAGACAGCAAAGAGCAGAAAGTTGATATTCGCTTTATTTGCACAACGAACCGGGATCCGCTCCGTGAAGTGCAGGAGGGGCGTTTTCGTGAAGACCTGTATTATCGATTGCACGTAATTCCTGTTCATATGCCTCCATTGCGCGAACGTGGAAGCGACATAATGCTGATCGCTCAGTCGTTGTTAAAACAGCATGCAGAAGACGAGAAGAAGGATTTTCGAGGTTTTAGCAAGGATGTTGAGAATGTCTTCATGCAGTATGACTGGCCCGGTAACGTCCGGGAGCTGAGCAACGTGATCAGGAATGTGGTGGTTTTGAATGAGGGCAGTGTCGTTGAGATGTCGATGCTGCCTAATCCGATTCAGTCTCAGAAATCAAAGGGCAGCAGGGCATGGGCGATTGGGAATAATCCTCCGGCCTTTGGGGAAGTGGCTACAGTACCACGAACCGAAGGCGGTCCCGGTGATGTTGCTGCTGCGATTCAGTCCGATTCAGGTAACCAGGAAATCCTGCCGTTCTGGGTTGAGGAGAAGCGCATCATCGAATCCGCCATTGATAAGTGCGGCGGCAATGTGGCGCGGGCTGCTGCCTTTCTGAAAATCGGTGTCTCAACCATTTATCGCAAGAAACAGCAGTGGGATAGAGCGCAAATACCCGGGAACCAATCTGAATCCCATTTTGAGAATGCGCGATTTGAGATTTCTCGACATGACTATAAGTCGCTGAAAAATAAATAATGAACAGTTGGCATGCTAAGTGCCTTTCCGGTAGAAGACCCTCTATCGGAGATTGTAATGCCGCTGAAACATTTTTTCGGAAATCTTGCCGTCGGAAAAAAACTCGCTACCAGCTTCGCCATCCTCCTCATCCTCCTCATCATCGTATCCGGAGTCGGTTATTCGTCGCTTGATGCCTATCACCGCGGCGTTTCGATTGTGAAGCACGCGAACGCCGCCGAAATTGACTTGCTGGAGGCGGAAAGAGACGAAAGAAACTTTGCGATCACACAGAATTCCAAATACATAAATCGCGCCATTGAGTTTGTTGCTCACGCTGAAAATGCACTTGTGCCTCTGACTGAAATGCAAGAGGCAGGCAGTGAGAGCCGGCAATTGGCAGAACGGATTCTTGAGGGCGCCAGATCCTACGAGGCTCTTCTGAAAAGGTACGAAACGGCCATCTCCGGACCAATAGATATCGTCAGACCCCTTGAAGAGGAAATGTACGCTGTTGCGACCAGTACCATCGATATGATGGAGAAGTTGAAACACGGTGAGCAGACACAGTTGCAGGAAACATATGACTTCGCGGTTGCAGAAATCTTTATCGTGACCATTATCGCGCTCCTTGTGGCTATCGTTCTTGCATGGAAATTGACCCGATCAATCACCCGGCCAATCGACGAAGCGGTAGATATTGCCAACAAGGTTGCCTCAGGCGATCTGGCCGTGAATGTTCAAAGCCAGCGCGGCGATCAATTTGGTCAGTTGCTCGCAGCCTTTGGCACGATGATAACCAACCTGAGAGAACTGATTCGTGAAATCGAAACTGGTGCATCCAGCATAGCTTCGTCTTCCGAAGAGCTTTCCACGGTAACCAACCAGACCAGCCAGGGTGTGGCAGAACAACAAGCCCAGACCGATCAGGTGGCCACTGCGATGAATGAGATGGTTGCGACGGTCAATGATGTGGCAAAAAGT